>NFZC01001020.1_pt1 | contig 50269 bp, 73 predicted proteins | sample 1095391 | NCBI WGS metagenome assembly NFZC01 (sample SAMN03609890, study PRJNA323583) | gut metagenome | isolation source: feces | host: Rattus norvegicus | place: Denmark: Riget | collected 2013
GCTACAGATGCTACTGCTTCAGCTTTACGAGCTGCTGTTGCTGCTTCTGCTGTAGCTTGAGCTTTTGCTATGTTAGCTTCCTTCTCTGCCTGTTGTTCAGCAACTCCAGACTCTTTAACCTTTTCAGCTTCAGCCAACTTAATTTGCTTTTCCTGCTCAATTTCAGCTACACGAACTTCCTGTTCCTGCTTAGTTTGAGCAACCTGAGTTGCACGAGCCTTTTCAGCATCTGCTACTGCAATTTCTTTCTCCTTAGTAGTTTCGGCAATTCGAATCTGACCTTTCTTTTCTTCTTCAGCAATATCAGCTTCTGCCTGAGCTTGCGCTTCAGTAGCAGCCTTCTTACCAAGATTCTCAATATAGTTGGCGTCATCCGAAATGTCTGCATTATTAATATTAATAATACTGAAACCAATCTTATTCAACTCAGTTTCAATATTTTCTTTTGCTTTACCCAAGAACTTAACACGGTCAGAGTTAATTTCCTCAATGGTCATAGTAGCCATCAAGCTACGCATTTCACCAATAAGAATATCCTTAATCTGCTCGGAAATCTCATTAGGAGAAGCAGTCAAGAAACGACTAGCAGCATTTTGCATAAGTTCATCAGTAGTACCAATACCAGTAGTTAGAGTTACAGGAATAGTAACTTTAATCATCTGGCTTGATACACCAATAACCGATGTTTGAATTTGAATCGGTTTAAGAGACATTTTTCTCCAGTCTTGAATTACAGGGAATACAAAAGTACCACCACCGTGAATAATCTTAGAAGGGAGAATAACAGTTTCACTCTTACCTGTCTCTGGATTAGTTACAGTTTTCTTACCTGCCTTACCAAATACAACCAAGATTTCATCACTTGCACAACGACGATAACGAGACATTAAACCAATTAGGGTCAAGATTACAAGGATTGCTACAACCCCTGCAATAATCAAACTAGAAGTAATCATTGAATAAAAATTATTTAGAAATGTAATAAATTCCGTCTTTATAAGACTTAATAGTTAATATATCTCCTACTTTAACTTCGGAGTCTGCTTTGCATGTTATTTCAGTATAGCTTAGAGCATTTACTTTACACACGCAGTTACCGTTAGGTAGAGGAATGTATACCATTACTACTTCCCCCACTAAATCGGATTTAGCTTTTACTGTTGGTTCTGAGTTGAATTTCATGCATAATTTATATACAAAATACAAGACAACTATAAAGATAATACCAACAAGAAAAGCACAAAAGATAGTCACTGCCGTAATCTTACCAGTAAGCATTAACCATCCAGAGAAACCCATAGCGAAATGAACTAAACCTTTAAAGGATAGAAGATCACTTACGCTAAAATCGGCATCTCCATCAAAATCTACATCCAAATCGGTTTCAAAGAAACCGAAATTGGATAAGATAAATTGGATGATAAAGATACTATATGATACAGCACCTAAAATATAATACCATTCCATAAAGTTTAACTCATGTTGAACATAATATTTTCGAAGTCAGTATCTCTACCTATCTCATCTTCGTTATGTATTTGGTTTATAGCGAGGATTTGTAGCTTATATACATTAGCAATAATACGTTCAGCTATCTCAGGAGGGTATATATCCTGAAGCACTCGCTCTAACGTTAAACCTCTATAATTATGTAGGTTTTTAACCTTCTCTGCATAACATAAAATTGCATTGAATATAGCTAGCCAAGTTAAGATTTTCTCAAAGTTATAAGTAGGTCTGAGAAGTCTAAACTCAACTGTTTTGTTTACGTTATAACAAAGCGTATTAATGAAGTTTACCCAATAATAACGTGTAGGGATTCTCCACTTAGCCTCTCTCCTGACATCGTTAGGATGAGGCTGTGTGAAACTACCATAAAACTTCCTTCCAACTAATGTCTCATAAAGCTGACCAAAATTCCTATATGAAGGTAACTTCATACAATAATCTTTACCATTAGCTTTATATTCGGAACTACGGAAGGTTTTAGGAGGAACCAATCGCTCTATAGAAGGTTCTAGCACTTTACACAAAAGATATATTCTATATATTACATCTGACTCTAAGGTAAGATTACCAAGATGTATATGTAGAGAACATTCTTTATTAAATGCTGTATATTTACGTAGAGTATCTAACTGTTGTTTTAGTAGAGAAAGTCCAGAATCTCCTTCCATTACTACAGTAGAATATTCAAGACCGTTAATAGAACCATCTCTTAAAGGGATTAGTCCATCTCTAAAACATAGATCCTCTGGTAAATATCCCATAGAGGTTTCAAACTCTAAACCGAAGGAGTGTGTTAGATACTTTGCAATATCAAAGGTTTCTGGTTTTACTATCTCCTGTTTACCTTCAAAAAGACCGAAACTTTCTATAGCTTCATATCTTCTATTAAAGTCGTAAGGAAATTCTCCAAATCCCATTTGATACATCTCTACAGCAAGCATATTCACAGGAAAATCTACTTTAGAGAAGTAGCAACCTCTATAAACACTAAACTCAAGAACATCTTTTAAGAGTTCTTTATCTCCTTTATAATAACTAAGCTCTCCTCCAGAATATGCCAGAAAACGTACTATAGTAGAACTTCTACTACTATACCCATAGACCAAAGTGCCTGGAATGTGTTGCACTACTACATGAACACATTCACCTTTTCGCATTTTACGTCCAGTTATTTCATCAATGACTTGCATTCTTCCTTAATCGTTTTAAAATTAATATCTAGCTTATCAAAGATTTTGGACTTTACTGGTTCCTTAACTCCTTTATATGTAGTTCCCATACGAGAACCCCCTGCAAATCTAGTAGATGCTACAGAAGTCATAGGTTGCCAAGTACCAGTAAATAAGGTAGAGCCAGTAGAAGAAATAGCCTGATACCAATAATCTCCCCGAGGATATACTCCATCAATACTCAAGAATCTAATAACATTCTCAAATTTAAGGAAGAAATCCCTATCAGAGAGTCTGGTTTCCTTCTTAAGAGCTGTTAAGAAATTATAGCAATGTTTGTTCTTTAGCGCAACCCCATTAAAGAACCATACCTCACTACCTTTAGATAGTTTTCCTCCAACTCTTCCGTAATCATTAATGGACAATTTTCCCTGAATCTTCTTCCCTTTAAAGGAATATAAATTCTTTAACATGTCAATACTAATATAGTTGTCATAAACTATAGCAGTACCGCTATCAAACCAGGAATCATCATACCCATCATAATCACTCTGTTTACCATACCCAGTACCATACGCACCTCCATATGTACCACCTCCATATGTACCACCATAAAGCTCTCCATATATAGAGTGCTCTCTGGTAACTAGAGCTACTTCCTTATGCTGCTGCATAGCAGATCTATCAACACTCTCAACTAAAGTCAAAGACGCGCCATTAAACTCTAATAACGCATTGGTTCTAAGAGCATATGTCGTACAATCTCTTCTCAATGCCATCAAGTACATCCAAATAGATGAGAATACTAACTCTCTCTTCGTTTTATCAATACAGTAGTATAAAGGTCTCTCCTCTTCACTATCTTTAGAATATGAAGTTTTCTTAGATTGACCTCTAAAGAGTAGAGTACGAGGAGCTTGTCCACGATAATCGACTATCGCAAACACTGCGGCTCCATTATACTCACTCAAAGCAGCATATCCAGTATGATAGAAAATATGAGCCATTACTTGAGAATCTGTCATTCCAGTAATATCAACATCTGGAATATACTTCTTCGCTAAAGCCACATAATTATAGATAGTTCCGTTGTGCATTAGCACATACTCAACCTTGCCATCTTTAGAGATGACTACAGGCTGAGCTGTTTTTTCACTAATCACACCTACAGAAGCTTTTCTACAATGTACAAGAGATATCAAAGAATTCTCTGTTTCATCTAGAAACTTACTGTCTTGGAAATAAGAAGAAAAGAATTTATTCTCCCCTACGCCGTATTCACAACGTCCATCAATAAATACTCCACAAGAATCACCTCCTCTAGCATCATTAGAAATACCTAATGAACAGAAAGTAGCATAATCGAATTTTCTCGGAGTCTTATTTATAATACCTGCTATACCACACATATCTTACATATCATAAGCTTTAATAATTCTCTGAGCAAGTTCAGTATCACTCTCATTGATAGCTCTTACCACATAATCGGAATCAGCTAAATTATCTCCTCTAGACGCAGCAAGTAAGGCTTTATTAATCTGTCGCCATACAAACTGTAGAGTCTCTACATCTTTCATCATAGCACTACTTAATACTCTATATTCCACACCATAAGAAGTCAAACGAAAACATCCTGCTTTACCATATAAAGAACGTCTTCGTTTATCTTTATCATAGATAACAGACGGAACTCCTAAATATAAATCAAGATACTTTACAAGTTCTACAGATGAATCGATGTTAGGATTTTCATATCCAATATGAATATGGAATCCAGCACTTCTTAAGTTAGTCTTAGCACCTTCAGGCTTAGGGTTAGCCGCTTCAGTATATGCGTTATAATCAGCTTCACAGCCAAAGAGTTTTGCTTGTGGACTCTGCAATTGGTTCCTGTCTACAGTTTTAGAGGCAGCACATAGAATACCGTAATCAGGATTGATATTCTTTACGAACTTATCTATGTAATCCTTCATATATTCGATATTGTTTACAAAGGCAGCCTCATCAGTAACAGGAGGGATATTGAATTCTGCAAGAATATTGTCTGTTTCCAAACCAAATCCTGCAGGCATATCGTCTGCTTTATAAGGATTACCTTTCTCTCCCGGGATTTTACCGACAGCTGAAACAACTTTCTTAGTTTTCTCGTTAATGATAAAGAGCTCTGGATCTGCTCCAATAGTAATTTTACTTAATCTCATTTATAGTTTTCTTTACAAGGTTATTAATCATTTTTGCTACAGGTGAATTAGGAATCATTTCTGGATGTCCCTGTACTGCCAGACATTTAGGAAGTCCTTTCTTATGATAGTAAACTATTTCAGGTTCTCCGTATCGTCTGAGATAATCTTCATCGATTTTTTCTCCTTCATAAGAGTAGCTTCTGAGGACTTCTGATTTATACAGTATAGTATAATCATTTTCACTCAGATTAAAAGGATATTGCATCTGATGATGAGTAGATGTTATTTGATAACACATATTACCATCAGTGATGCCGTGTGTACATCCTATAGCGTGATTACTACAATGCTGTACCAACAATCCTCCGTTCATAACACAAAGAAACTGAGAGCCTCTACAGATTCCCAGACAAACCTGCTTGTCAGGGTCGACACTCTCAAATATTTTCTTCTCCTCTAAATCTCTCTGAAGACTAGAGTAAGTGGTAGGATGCTTTTCACATCCGTAAAGTGATGGGTCTACGTCTTCTCCGCCTGTGAATATTACTAATTCAGCTTCTTTAATATCGTCAACAATAGACACATCTTCGAGGAATCTAGTATATGCTAGTGCACCTCCTACAACAAATACTTTCATTTTTTAACTTCGTTCTTAATTGCGTTATACATCTTCATGTAAATAGGTTTTCTGGCATCAAACAACTTCTGAGACCAATACTCTAAATCTTTAGTTCCATACTTATCAATTTTTCTTGGGAGCTTGTTTTTTCTCAGTTCTAAGAGTTGGTATATATCATTAAGTCTATCTACTTCTTTTATTCTCTCTTTTAATTCTTCCTTTTTAAGTGGGCGATGAATATTATCTGCAGATATAGAATGTCCGTCTCCTACAAAATCATTACAACAATTTGATACTACGTTAAACAAGTCAGCTATAGACATAAATCGAAACTTTGGGTCTTGTTTTAATCTATAAGCATCTCTAAGGATAACATTATAAGGATACTCATAAGTGTAACGAAGCCAAGTAAGTACATACTTATGAAAAGATGCTGGAACATCTTTTATGTGTAATGTAACTTCAAAGTATGGTACATTATCTTCGTTAATCTTCTCTATTACTTTGTACAAAAACGGATATATTCCTCGTAATTGCCTTAAATGATTCTTAACTTCCTGAACACTAAAAAGACATGCGTTAGAGCGATGTTTGTCAACACACATATTAATTCCAGGGTAAAGTAATACTGTATATTTGATATCAGAATCATCTTCTACCATGTCAAATACTTCAGAGAAACAAACCTCTCGACTTAATTTCTTTTTATATGTTCCTTCACAAGAGTATTCTGTGTGATAATTTAAATAATCAAATTCTTTCATTGTTAATCATAAAAACGCCACCCTTTTACGAGTGGCGTTTAGTTAAGTTAGATATTACTCCTGATTTTCTGCGTCATCAGCTACTGGAGCCGCTGGAGCCGCTGGAGCTACAGGCTGCTGAGGCATTGCCTGTGGCTGGCCGAACATAGCACCGAATGGATTGTTACCACCGCTAAGAGCAGACATCATGAACATATCCTTGATGTCGAAATCACCCTTACCAGACAAAGCCATAAGCATCATCGGATTCATACCTACAGTACCAGAGTTCTGACTCATCATCATCAACGGAAGCAATGATTTCTTGTCATCTTTGTCAGACATAGCGAGCAACATCATAGGATTGATCTGACCACCTACGTTACCAGCCAAAGATACCACTACACGAATCATAGTCTGATTGAACAAGAAGTCCTTGATAGTGTGGATGGTCTTACCAGAACCAGTATAACCGATTGCAGTAATCTTATCACCTTCAATCTTAGTTACTTTAGCATAGCTACGTTCCAAAGCTATAACATCACCTACAGTCAACTGTTCTTTTGGCTTGCTAACGATGAATACTGGCAAATCCAAAGTCAATTCTTCTGGATAAGAAGTCAGACAGTTGTTCTGGTCGATAGCTACATAACCCTGGTTTGTTGCCACACAGATGTTACCATCAGTTGCAATACGAACTCCAGTTGCTTCAACTGGCATAAACATAGATTTCAAACGATCAGCAAAGCCTTTAATAGAATTTTTTGTAGTCATAGTGTTATTGTTTTTAATTGAGTTATTAGATGATTCTTTAGATGAGTTGATGATTGGTCTAGCAGATCTACACCAAGTTTCGAAACGGACAATGTTGTCCACGCTTGTAATACCTACCTTCTTCAAGCCGTATTCACGAGTTAAAGTATCGAGATATTCACGAGTTTCAGGGCTTACATTGTCGAGAGATTCTTCAATTGCCTTAATCACATAGAGCGAGTTACCTTTCTTAGTAATGATGTTATCACCGGCCTTAACGTCCGACAAGTAAGGATTCAGCTCAACAGAAGCAATTCTGAACTTGTTCTGTTCTTTAGCAAAGTCAATTACTTCAGCCATGTTCTTAGGCATAAATGGAAGATTCGATGTGTAAATTACAAATTTTACCATAAAATTAAATGATTTAAAAAATTATACATGTCCCTTACGGGGTTAATTCAAAAGCAGTATTAGCAAGAGGCTAATATTTGTCTTCTTAGTCTTGATTTTCCCTCTCCGCAATAGAACTTACAATTAGAGGAAAATGTGTCTTTATAGAACTTTTCAGAACAAAAGTCGCACGTATTAACTGATATTTCAGAATCGTGTATATAGTTAGGATTATGAGTTCCTAATCTATTTTCGATCCTCCAAGCTAACTCAAAATCTCTTTCTTTAGGGAAAGTAACAGACTCTTGCCAATCAGCACATTTAAGCTTAGCTACACGAAGTTGATTTTTTCCAAACAAGCTGTATAAAACCTTTATCGCAGGTTGAGGCATATGACCAGGACATACTAAAGCTCCATGAGTTAGATAAATACTAGGTTGTCTATTATCTCCAAGGTATACTACATTTCCCTCAAGTTTAGTAATATCTATAGTACTAAGATTATTATATACTCTAGGAAATGAATGTAGATGTGAACCCATTAATGGAAATGGGTTATAGGAAAGCTCATTGTCCAGTATTATCCTATCATCATAAATTTCTTTTATAAAAGCATAGTTATTAACTTCTATGTCGTCAATAAAGATTCTCATTTTACAGGAGAGTGTTTGAGTAGTACGGCCCCAGTTTGGTATTTACCAAATACTAGAAACGTATCTTTCGGAGTTATTATTTTATATAACGTTCCAGACGGCATACTGATTACTCTCTGCTTATATCCAGAAACAGTAGGAATAGTCGGAGACAGAATATCTTCAGCACCTTTCTCAATCATTATTTCGTTACTACACGAAAAAAAAGCGTCAATAGTACTCCGACTATCAACGCTTTAATAAAAAGTTTCTTTTTCATATTTTAATTTTTATGACATTTACAATCTGGGTCATGTACAACTCCACCTATAGATGTGGCAAACTCAGTAGTTCTAAATTTAATGTACTGATGATTCTTGTACTCAAAGTGAGTAACAAAACCAAACGGGACAGTATTGTCTGGAACGTTATCAATATTAACTCCCTGATCTTTGCATCCACATAAGAATACTAATCCCAATAAAAAGATAATCTTTCTCATTTTTAATTATGTATTAGTTAAAAACTAGCATACCCTGAAGGATTCGAACCTCCACAAACACTTTTGGAGAGTGTTGTGCTACCGTTACACTAAGGGTATAAAATTAGCGGTGGGTGAGAGGCTCGAACTCTCGCAACGCATAAGCGTTCTAACGATTTAGCAAACCGTCCCCTTCACCAACTTGGGTAACCCACCTTAAGGGTAGAATACTACCCTCTTATATTAGTTTTCTTTTGCATTTGCATGCATAGTAGCCGCCAGGTATGCTCTACCTATAAGCTGTTTAAACTCAGGCTTTTCAATCATAGCTCCTGCAAGCACAGTTAGAAGTCTTTCATCTTCGCCAGCAATTAAAGCTGAAGCTGATTCACCATCGTCTACAACAGTTATTGTAGCCACTATTTTCTTCTGGTCGTTAATTACTTTAGAAACGGCTTCCTTCAAATTAAGATTTTCCATTTTGTTTAATTTTTAAATTAATACTTAAGTATAGCGAGGTCAGAGTCAGATTCGAACCGACGAAACAACGATTTTGCAGATCGTGGGCTTAAGCCACTCACCCATCTGACCATTTACAGAGTACTTTATAAAATTAAAGCCTATATTATTTTAATAAGTAATAATTGCTGTATGTACTCTTATTAACAATTCTAAATGTATGAGTATTTTTAAAGTAGTTTAGGATATGCTTTTGAGTGAATCTCTTTGTTAAGATTCTAGTAACTCTCAACTCAGATAAGGCTTATCTGTATAGATTTCTCTACGTCTGACATATCGTAATGTGGACTAACCACTTGGCATTTTTAAAGTAAAACTACTCTTATAAGTTGGGAAGACCAGACTCGAACTGACAATATCTACATCCCAAATGTAGGAGGTTAACCTATTACCCAACTTCCCAATCATCAGAAAACCTTTTTTTTTATCTCATATGGAATACGGGATTTCAAGAATTGCTGTTGGTTTTCTTATTATAAATATTGTTCTAATTATTTGTAGTCTTCAATACTTTCAACATGGACGTGTTCCATCATCTTGATGAAGGCATCCAGATTCTTCTCGTTTCTATCAATATGAAGAACTTCAAACAATGCGTCAACAAACTTCTTCTCAGGAGTTACTGACATATCCTTAGTTCTAGACAAACTTACTTGTCTTAGATAAGACTGAACTGAATATTTAATATCCTCAGCCTTTACTTCACACTGATTTGCGAGAACCATCATAGACTTAACCTTCTCAATGATTTCAGCCATAAATGCAGGAGCAATACGACTTTCCTCAATGAACTTACATACTTCTGTAAGGTCGTCCATGATAGTATAGCGACCTACTTCAAATGATTTACGGATAAACATTTCTGCAGTTTCCGCATTGAGAGGCCCCATAGAAATGATAGTACCTACACGCTTTCCTCTAAGGAAAGTAGGCTCAATCAATTCGATATGATTAGTAGTAAACAATGTAATGACATTCATGTCTTTAGTATCACCACCATCGAGAGTATTCAAGATGTCCTGCATAGCAGAATCACGATTACCACGAGTAACCTGGTCAATATCTTCCACGAATATCAAAGCACCGTGACCTGACTGGTCAATAATTTTAGACATTCTCAATACTTCTGCAAGCAACTTAGGATCTTTCAAATAAATGAACATCCAGTTATTTGCTACAGCCTGACGAGCAAGTTTAAATGCTAACAATGTCTTACCAGTACCATAACCACCTTCTAACAAGGCACCAAACTTTAAAGGAATACCTTTTTCGATACACATTTCAGGATTGAGTATTCTTGCATAGATAGGACGCAATGCGTACTCAGTTTCCTTACTAAGTACCATAAGCTGAGTATCAATGCTACTCAAATCAATAATGGTAGGATTATTGATGTCTGAAATTTCAAGAGCCTGACCCTTATAGATAGAGTTAGTTCTAAGATTAAACTTAGTAGCCTCGATAATATCATCCATCAAAGATGCAAATCGGAACTGGCACTTACCAGTAATAACAAGCTCATGTCTTGAGCTATCATAATTGATGTTGATACTTGAGCCTTCACCTAGACCTTCAAGAGAAATATCACCATAAGGAGCCTTCACTCTAGTTCCGTCAGCAAGAACTATATCAACAGTCTGAACACTTCCCTCACCACCAGAAGGACTGCTAGATTCTTTGGAAACAACAGCCCCGAATACCTGAGAGATAGCCTGATTCAGTTGATAAATTCCGTCATTGCGGAAGCAGAGGATACGATAGTTAATTTTAGCCATCTTTTTAGACTGCTTCAATTCACTGTCGATATAGTCAAGACAATCAGCATACTTGATGTCTGGCTGAGACATTACTTCAATAAACTTTTCTTTCATTGAAAGTTCATACTGATTTACTTTCTGCTCCAATACCGAGCTCTTTCCTCTTTGAATTGATTGATTCATTTTAAATAAAATTTTTTGTTAAACTTTTAATTTTTTAATTTCACGCTTCATTTGCTTATAAGCATCTAGAGTTGTAGTTAAACAACCTAGAGTAAGGGTACCATCGTTCTTTGTAATGGTAAGATTCTTTTCAGGTATTTCTCCCTTATCCATACTACCTCTAACTATCTTATCCAAGACAGCTACTTTTACTGCTGTGTTTTTACAAAACACAACATCTTTTTCTGAAATATATAGGACATCATGCCCTTCAATTTCTCCTATTTTAACACCTGAATGCATAATCCTAATGATAAATAATGCTGTTAGATTTCTTTTATTGATGACTAAACTTATTTTTTCTTCACATTCTTAGACTTAGCCTTTGAAGGTTTTCCTCTTCCAGGTTTTCTCTTAATGATTACTTTTAACCTGTTAAGTAACTCCTGATCCATTGCTGCCATGAATAGTTCTTCAGCATTTTTAGGAGTAGCTTTAGTAGAGCTTGTTCCGAGTATAAATGCTACTGCAGAAGGATCATAGCCAGACAAGTAATAGAAGTTAGGAGCGTCTGCGAAGTCTTCAAACTTAACTGCGTTATCATTTCCGTAATAGTAATTAGGAATATCCCACATAATCAGTTTGAAGTTAGATACATATTCTTTACTGAAGCCAGCGTCACGTAGACGTTTGATAGCTACTTGGAAGTTTGAAGCATCGTTACCTCTAGCAGGATTTAATTCTCCGTCAGATACTAATAACAGTCCTGTAGGGAAATCTTCTTCTTTAACTCCTTGTCCTCTTAATTTGATAAACAAATTAATTACAGATTGGAAGTTTGTACCACCATAAGCTTCACATCTATCATTAACATATTTATCAACAGGAGTTTCTCCTTTCCATTGATGTAACGTACAAGTATTTGCAAACTCTGCGAACGAGTTAGCAAAAGGACCTGTTAGGAACTCTGAAAAGTAGAGAGCCATAGACTTACCAATATCATATGCAGTAACATTACATCCTCTACCTCTACTAGTCATAGAAGATGATGTATCACGAACTACTAATAATGTTGAGTTAGTATTTACACCTTCTTTACCAGTATTAACTAGCTGAGCAAATTGAGCATTGATAGTTGCTTCTTTATATGATTCGATATGGTTACATCTATAGTTTCCTCCTAAAGGAGCGAACAGTTCGAAGACAAATCCAGTATACTTTGCAACTGGTTTCGACATAATCCATTCAGCATATGTATCTTCAAGTCCATGATTCTTTAAGAAGTTAGTGCCAACTAGAAGAGCTAATGCTCTACCAGCAATAGAATCAAAGTTCAATGAATCATACAACTGTTGGGAAATCAACTGTTGCCACTGATGAGCCTTTCCTTCAGATTTCATTTTTCTGTAAGCCTTATAAGAAGCTTCTTTTTCCAAATCTGGGGAGAACTTCTTAGCTAACCATCTACCTATAAGAGTGTCTGCTTGAGCTTCTAGAGTCTTACAGTTCTTATTAGTTCTGATAGTAGGCATATACTTACGTACCAAATGAGTAGTTTCTGGATTGATAATTCCAGCCGCTATAACTGATAGAAGGAAATTCCAGTCAAGTTTCCTGTGTTCCCAGCCATGATGCTGTAAGTCAAGAGACATCATTTGGAAAATATCTCTCCATGAACCTGCAGCTATAAAGTATGCGATATTAATTTTAAATGTAGCTGGCTGATTGATAGCTAGCCATAACATTCTCATAATACCTTCATTCTTCAAACCTTGTCCACGTTGAACTTCAAGTTCTTCAATAGTACCATCGTCTTTTGTAACCTTAGACTTACGAGTAACAAGTCTAATATATACAGCGAGTTTCAAACACAATGTAGGATTCTGTCTCCACAATAATTCCATATCTTTAGAAACCTCCGCATAAGAACGAGGTTCTTTAAAGTAGGATATTGCAGCAAAGTTATCCACAAAATCATTTCCAGTAGTAGAATATTTTTTAGCTCCATTACCAGAAAGAACTACAGAAGATTCTTTTAAACCTTCCTTCAGAAATTGATTTTCAGTTCCCTTACCAACATTCATAAGAGAATCCATTTTCTTTTCAAATGCCATTTCTATTTTATTTTAATTAGTTTATAACTTTATTTTTTAAATGCTCTTACTATTGAAGCAATTCCTTCAAAAACGATATAAGATTACTACAAATCCTAATAAATGTCCTACGTCTCCGAGTATATACTTTACAATTTCCATAAAACATATTTAAAATTAGAAAGATGTTAGGAATCGAACCTAAATTAACCATTCACCTCAAAAGAATATTCTCCGTTTGAGAATATCCTATAAGCATCAAAGATCTTGTTATGCAGTCTTATCTTCTTTCTCCTTAATGTAAGGAACCATACAACTAGGAGTCCACGCATAAGTTTCTGCACTTCTTACACAATACCACTTAATCGCTTTCTTTAAAAATTTAATCATATTAAAAAAGGTTTTAATTAATAAATATTACATCTTAAATCTTAGCGTACAGTGCAGGATTCGAACCTGCGGTGAGATTTCTCACGTCGGGTTAACAGCCCGATGCCGTCGACCACTTGGCTAACTGTACAAATCAGAAATCTTCAATCAAAACCCAATAAACCTAGTAATAAATAAAAATTGCTGTGAGATTTCTTTTAGTAATATGATATTAAAAAATTAAAGAGAGTTTGCGGTGTATACGAGAATCGAACTCGTGCCACATGATAGACAGTCACGTATCCTAACCACTAGACCAATACACCAAATCCAGAAGACATAAAAACTATTCCTTTCCTAATTTTTATAGATATAAATTAAAAAATTTTGCTGTAAGTCTTCTTAAAAACGAAAAACAAAAGAACAGTTGGGCATCCCAGACTTGAACTGGGGACTTCCACATTATTAGTGTGGTACTCTAACTATCTGAGTTAATGCCCATTGAACCAGAGGACATGGGTTTTATCTTTAAGGTTTGGCACTTCCCAATTTAAGTACTTAAAACCACATACTTAACCTAGCATGTTATGAGTTGACTACAACTTCTTTTGTTATGGGTATAAATTAAACTTAATCAATGACTATGAAAAAATTGCTGTGTGTCCTCTTATAATTAAAGTGTAAGTTTCACCTTTCTTACACATCGTAACTACAAACAGTCCTAATAACAGAGAAATTCTCTGCATTGCCTGATGTATATTTGCAAGAATCGTATTTCTACGAATCCGTATCTTTTTCACCACCTGGGCGATAAGATTCATTTTATAAGGATAGAAGATTATTAATCTCCTTGACTCTTCAAAGATTTTATCCTCAGCTTCTTCACCCCATTTTAGAATTAAACGTATTTTTAGTAAGATTAGCATTACTCAACTCACACCACGTGAAGGTTCTTACTATGTGAGTCTTGCGGAGGTAGGATTCGAACCGTTTATTACGACCTCTTGGTTATGAGCCAAGCGAGATAGACCACTTCTCCACTCCACGATATTTATTTTCTATAATATAAGTGCTTCTCCAATGTAATACCTCACATTAAAAGCATTGTAAATAGTATATCCATACGAAAATATTTTATAATTGTGCAACCGCTGCGATTCGAACGCAGGACCCACGCCTTAGAAGGGCGTTGCTCTATCCAGCTGAGCTACGGTTGCGAGAGGCTCCCAATATACAAGCCTGAACTTATAAATGGGAGCATAGCATATATGCTGAACCATTCAGAGAGAATGGTGAGAAGAGGAAAAGAACTATCCTATGAAGTATAACCTCAAACTATCATGGTGTTAGTCCTTGTCACTGCTTACGCAGCCTGTACCTGTCAGTTGAGTAGGCCCACTCCAGCAGTTTCATGTTGAAACTCTCGCAAAGTCACCAGTTTATAGATTACTGGAAACTGAGGTATAAGAACATAAATCGCTTAATTAAAGATAGCATATAAAGGAATAACTTTAACTATAGCAATTTCAAAATCCTCATTCACTTGAGCTGCTATTCTCATAGCATCTCCAATTGTTTTAAATCGAGTAGCTTTTTCAGGCATTGATACAATCGTTATGCTTTTATCCTCTTCAAAACGGATAAATGCTTTTTTACTGATACTTAAAATATACATACCTAATCTGCTTAAAAGTTAGTAAATAGTCTTCTCGCTAGGAATCGAACCTAGATTACATGGGTATAAGCCGTGCGTCCTCACCATTAGACGACAAGAAGATAAGCACACTAGAGTGTGCTATTTTTTTTTTCAAGTTATGGGAATTACACGTGCAAAAGAGTCCAGAGAGAGACTATCTGTGCATTCACTTGTACACTATCAACTGCCATAGTATCAACAGTTTCTACTTTTGTAGAATCATTCTGTTCGGTTCCCTTAGTAGTAGTGTTACCACATGAAGCAAACATCATTCCGAACATCAAAGCAAACATAAATAACAACTTTTTCATTCAAAAAAACAATTTAGTTAAAAAATTTTAATACGTATTAAATAATCTGCTACATCCTAGTTGGATTACTAGGGCTCGAACCTAGACTATAACATCCAAAATGTCATGTGCTGCCATTACACCATAATCCAATTCTGTCAGTCTATCAATAGACTTCGCACTATCCCATTATTCAATAGATTATTATACCTCTGTTCTGGAGTCTCCCATAAAGATATAACACCACTTTTGTAATAAGGATTATATGCTATATTTTCCACTTCTTTCCTTGTTATAGGAATCCTAAACAGGAGTTTATGCTCAAAGCTTTTAACTCCTTTTATATAGGATTTCATATCTCCGCATCCAAACAATGGAGAACGTTGATATTTCTTTCTAATCGAAAGTTTCTGAGTTTTCTTTTTCATAACTAATCCAATAATCGGCTTCAATATCTTCGTAGATTTCTCTTATCTCTTCCTCAGATAAGTTTGCATAAGCATCTTCCATTTATCTGTTTATTTCTTTAAGTTCTTCTTCAGTAAACCATGCTTCTAACTTTAGAGGTTTAAAGCTATAAAGAAAACGTTCATAAGAGTACTTGTTGGAAAACCAGTCAAAAGCACTTTTCTCGGTGCGTTCACCTTCCTCTGATAATCTACGAATTTCGTAATTAAAAGCCATATCAATAAGTGATAGACAAAAATCCCTAACTTTAATATTCCTTCTGAGCATATAGAAGGACCAAAATGGGAACAGCATTAACAAGCACAAGATAACAATAAGTACTACATCCATAAAATATTTAGTTTAAGTTTTTCTCGATTCGCATTACTTTACTAATATAGTGAGGATCTTCTGCATATCCTATTCTTAACAGGAAATTATAATAATCTTCCCCTTCTTTTAATTTGTACTCAATCATATTCTTGTAACCTTGAATACAATCTGTCCAATGATCAAATTTGAAATAAGCCCCTTTCCTACTATTATAAAGTCCCAGAAAATTATTCTTAGTTCTATATATTTTAGAAGTATAATTACCACTTTCTAATTTAGCTTGAGCTAATACAATCTTAGGATGTTTAACTTCGTAATGTACTAAAGCTAAATATAAGATAGAATCATTAAGCTCTTTACTTTGCAAGAATGTAGTATCACATACTTCTACAGTAGTCTTTGGTACTTTTTCAGTGTGAAAACTCATTGATACGAAACAAAATAGTATTAATAATATTATTCTTCTCATAAGCATAAATTTGTAAGAGTGAACTATTCTCACGAACCATTCACTTTAAGTTACAACCATTTATATGACAAATCACGTGTGGGACAGGAGAGACTTGAACTCCCAGAATCCGAAGATACAGCATTTACAGTCCCTGCGGCTACCAATTACCGATTACAACCCCCTCAATATTAAATTGAGTTCACTAAATTTTTGAATTTCATTAACTTATTCTTAAGAGCTTCGCATTCCTTAACTTTAACTTCCAACTTCTTCTTTGAAGCCTCCACAGAAATATTAGCATTATTTAATTTGTTTCTAGCATCATTAAGAGCTCCTTGCAAATTATTTATTCTAATATTAAGATTTTTATTCTCTTCATACACTTCATCTACCATATCAATAAACTCATCTCTTTTATTAAGACGAGCTTCTGCCGCATTAGCTTTATTTAAAGCTTTTGAGGATGTTTGTACTGCAATTTTTGCTGCGTATCTAAGAGTAGATACAGAATGATTGATTTCTGGGTATATTAGAAGTATGCTCTTAATATACGAAAGTGTTAAATCTTCTGTTGTAGTATACGAAATTCCAGGCTTGTAAAGTCTAATAGTGTAGTACCCTAATGAAGTTTTAACAATATCCATGTCAATACTTCTAGCTTTTGTAATGTCGCTAAAGTGATCAGAGAATCTTACGCTAATACTTAATGCTTCTCCGTAAGTAATAGTATAATATCTAGAAGAATAATGTCTAGAAACACGCTCTAACTTTCCTACTTTAGATAAATACCTTTTAATAGATTCATCTCTTTTTGATTTTAACATAATATTAAGTATTTTATTTTAATAAAGTTTGTAATTCTTTTATTAAAAACCACATATCTAGCCTATTAACTTTAAAGGCTTTACAACATTCTTCTAATATAAGAAAGTTACTAACTAAATCAAAACTTCTTTTATCAGAAGTTGTTAGCATCTTCTTTTTAATATCATTACGTTTCTTAATAAGAAGTACTACTTGATTGAATTGTTCCTCATTAATTGTAGGAATGTATTTTGTGTTTCCGCATTTATCAGAAACTTTAGTGATAAAATCTTTTAGTTCCATAATGTTATCTGTTTATTCTAATGTGGACCTCAGGTGAATCGAACACCCTTAAGAAGTTTTTCAGACTCCCACATATACCACATCTGTCAAAGGTCCTAATAAAAAACTCTAACTATTCTCACGAACCGTTAGAAAATAATATATGAAAAAAAAATTACCAGAAAAGTGGACATGAAGAGACTCGAACTCTCGACCTTCTGATCGCAAATCAGACGCTCTAGCCAATCTGAGCTACACGCCCATATACAGATATGTATTTTAAAAAGTATTCTATCCAGCTGAACTAACACACCGCCAATGAACGATGTGTACGGGACTCGAACCCCTGTGACAAGATCGAAAATCTTGTATCCTAGACCTCTAGATGAATCTCAAAAACATTCAGAGTACATTTTTGGGATTTGAACCCATTCCATTAAAGATTTTCTGTCTCCGTTGTTAAACCTTTAAAATTGCTGTACGTACTCTTAAAATTAACCCAAAAAATTAATCATAACGAGCGGATAGTCGGAATCGAACCGACACCAAAAGAGTGGAAGTCTCTTATACTAACCTTTATACGATACCCGCAAAGATTTAAAGCAAATGTAGTAACATCACTCCAACTCTCAAAAAGTAATTATGTTAAATTTTGTAAATTCTTACTATAATGAGAATTGGGGTTTTATTACTACTAGTCTTCTTTAGGATGTGCCAATTACAGTTTCTTATACAAACCTTTATGCGGAGCAAGGATTACGAAACCTTCACTTTTCAAGAGATCAATGGCATTATCAATCTCTTTGTCTTTTGCAACCTTCAATTCCTCTTGCTTTCCTTTATAGGTCTTTGCATACATGTTCATTCTATCCTGATACCTAGAATAGATTGACTGTAGCATCTTATGATGAATTGGTTGCCTATTTTTCCAGACGAACATGTTACCCTCTACCTTAACTATAAGGCCAGAGTTTTTAAACTCTGACCAAAATACAATGTTAGAAGGGATACCGCAGCTCTTCAAGCCTGCTCTGAAATCCCGTTCGCTTATAGGAGCTTTACCGTGAAGAATACCCTGTTTCAACTCATTCAATTCTCCGATATGAGCTATTGCTTCAAATGCCTTCAAACCCATAACTTAAACATTTTCAATGTTAAACAATAACTCGCCAATCTCGTCCTGAATAGCCGGGTCGTTGAACTGACTACCTTTGTAGACATTCATCACAGCCTGGCGCTTGTCATTAATAGCCGTTATAGTCTGATCATATTTCAACTTAGCTTCCTTATAAGCCTTTACTGCACCCTTATTAGTAGGATCCGGCTTCTGAGGTGCTGCAACATTAACTGGATAAATTACATCGCATACTCTATACAGCTTATCAGCCTGTACTTTTACAACGATTTCTTTACCAGTTTTAGCGTTTTTGATAGTGTAATTGCCGAAGATAGATTTCTTTCCTATCATCAATTTTACCCTCTAGCTAGGATTTAAATTAGTGCTAGACTTTGATTCCAGTTACTTTCAACTGGCAATGTCAATAAGGTTTAACCACATGCTACTGTGCTTCACATGAGCCTTATGAAGGTTAAAATGTTGTGGAGTATAGGAGATTCGAACTCCTGTGCTAATTAAGCCTCTTCCAAATAATAGTGGGGACTACCCATAAATGTAGTTCGCATACAACTATCTTTTACCCCATAGATTTAGATAAAAAGCATCTATTCTCACGAACCGATGCTTTCAATAGTTTAATAATTAAAATTAGTAAGAAAAGACGTTGCGAGTGTCAGACTCGAACTGACAACCTCCCGATTATGAGTCGGACAAGCTAACCAACTGCTCTAACTCGCATAGATTACTAACAGAGTCTAGAATATTTAGTAATCTAGAGATTACCTTCCGATAATCACAGCCGACTGAATAGGATTCGAACCTATACATACTCAATTCACACTAGAGCCCTTCTACCATTAAAGGTACCAGTCGAGATGCTCCCTAATTAAAGGGAGCTAGTACTAATCAAGTGCTGATTATTAATCAAAGGTTAAACTTTAATTATGATTAGTACCAAATTTCAGGAATATAGTCTGTTCCGTATACCATAATCTTAAATATTTATGCCAGCTTTAATGAGAGCTTCTTTAGGAGGCATTCCAAGGAATGTAATAAAGAATGATACTTGTTTAACTCTATCGTAGAGCTGGGCGATCTCCATTGCTTCTTCTTTAGACATAAATTACTTTTCAGATTTGTCAGACTCTTCCTTACTAATCTTAGCTAGGATTTTCTCCATAGCTCTAGCCATTGCTATCTTCTGTGTTTCATGTGCTGCCAATGTAGATGCCATTACATAACGTGCTACATTTTCTGGCATTTTAGACAGTGCTGCTTCTGCTTCTTCTTTGTCAAGGATACCTGCAGTACCCATAGCTGTAATTCGGATAGCTTCGAATACAGTTTCCTGTGAATACAATTTCTTACTCATAAATTTTAAAGTTTGGTTATTTTATAATTTTGTCAAATAGTTTCGCACCTGATAATGTGTAGAACTCATTAAATGTTAGTGTGTTATAACATAAATTAGTTAATGACATACATAAAGCAGTTCCTGCTAAGAATGTAGAGAAACTGTGTTCTATTATACTATCTATTCCAGATACAAATAATACTATAGTAACCATAGTTACCCACAATAATATACCCTTCAATATCTTCTTAATCATTTTATTTCTCTTTTTAGGTTGATAGTTATCACAAGCAATGCTTAAAGGACCTACAACATTGACTTGTATTAAATTTCTTGCAAGATTTGCACTTCTTACTTTCAGCCACAGTTTTAACATTGCGTTTCCTATTTCTAGGAACAAAAAGCACATCTAATCCATAAAACATTATACAATCCTCCAATTTAAAGAGCGGGATTACAAATCCCACTCTCTTAGAGCCTCTTCAGGACTCATTCCTTCTTCAAACATAGCGCGTTCAACTTCCGCTCCTAAGCCATATTCTTCTGCTATATCAATAGCTTTAGCTTGTTCTGGTGTAATGTCTGCTGGTCTCATTTTCGTATTATTTTTACAGATTTTTCAACTCTTAGTGCCTCAATCTCAGTGATTTCAATAAGCTTTCCAAAGCAGCTCACATAACAACGTTTCGTAATTGAAATACGTTCTGTAATCTCTTGGATTTCTGCTATATTTTCTTCGTGACATTTGTTGATGTATTCACGATATGCTTTTCTCGAAGCTTCGTAGTTTTCACTACTGCATATTCTGCTAGCTTTAAAATGTTGTCTTGTTCCCATACCTAATTAGTTTAACATGTTATCTATCATATTCTTCTTAATGATATTGTTATGTTTAGCCTCAGTTCTGACTGCTTTGTATTCATTAATTCTGTTCTCTAGTTCCTCTAGTTCATCAGTTCTAAGACACATTGCTGACATTTTAAATGCTTCGACATTATCCCTATAAGCAACGCTATCTTTTGTAAGCTTAGCTTTCTCGCTCTTAACATAGAGATCAAATACTTTGTCTATTCTTGATGAGCAGCTACTTAGTACTGCAATCATCATAATAAAAAATAATTTCTTCATTTTCTTTAATTTTTGGGTTAGTAATATAGCACTTTCGTTTAAAGCTCTCAAACCTCGTCAAGGTATGCTTAATGATGAGAGATTTCTCAGAGAGATTCCGGAACTCGTATCTCTCTGAATGGGATTTCAACCATTTTGCTGTCTAGTTCCAGCTGCCACGTTTAATATGTTTAATAAACACGGATTAGTTCAACCCAAGCTCTTTTCCAAGGTCATTTAAAGCTTTCAAACCTTTTTCAAGAGATTCGACTTTATCCATCAAACTAACTACAAGATTGAAGTCAAGAGGATATTCAGTCTTAGCTTCCGCTAGCTCATTCTTAGCGGTCTCCAAAGATTGCTGTGTTGCTAAGAGGTTTGACTGATATTGCAGTTTTGTGGATTTTACTGCATATTCTACATCCTTTTGGGACTTCTCCTCTGCTGATAACAGCTTTTGTTCTTTGTAATTTAATCTCATTTCCATCTTTTTTAATTTTTTGTTTGTTATTAATTGTTAAAACTTCCGCACTAGCTTCATTTATATACCAACAATCACATCTAGATGTAGGAGTTAGACGTTTACCATACATGTCATATCCATATCGACTGCCTTCATGACGGCCCTGAGGTCCGTATATGACATAACCATAGACATTATGATAATTATTAAATCCTCCAATAAAGTAATATCCTATTATTTTATGAGGTATATTTTTATAGTTAATAGTATCTCCAACCCTAAATCTGAAATACTCAGATCGTAAAAGACCTTCTCCTGGCTTTTCTTTAATTTCTAGCTTCTTAGACATACATTCAGACACTCTCTTCATGTGTGAGAGTACTTTTTCTAGATCTTCTAATGAAGATTCTGGCCATATCTTTCCTGCGGTAAATTTATCCTTTCCTAAGATTTCTTTATAACAATCCTCTGGATAATCATATCCAAATGCATAGAAGATACACCAAACAGCAGGTTTCCAACCTATCTCAAGTGGGGTAGATTTACCATCTTTAATCATTTCTGTTATACAGACGTAATAATCTTCAGGAGGACTTAAAGTAACTATTCCCTTATATGCACACCCGTTAATTTGAAAGCATACTCTAGAACCCTGCTTTAATGGTGTAGAATAATCAATTTTATTCATTTCTGTACTCTTTTTGGGTTAATATTGTCTTTATAAGGTATTAGCTTCGGCATAAAGCCTACTAATCTCCCACACCACGTAAAGGTCACCTTATAAGTGGGAGTACCTCACCGCTGTGAGGCAAGATAGAGGTATTTCACAACGGCTCTATCTATTATAATTACACAATGTCTGTAAACACAAAGACCTTCCTGTGCCACTATACTTTGCCTTATCTCTCGATAAGACATCTCTCCAGTATCAAGGTCATACTGTTTGGAATAAGAGATGCTCTGCATTAGTCTCACGGCGTACCCATTATGGTCTTGACAAAAGTAAAATTGCATCCAACAAATTAGTATGGGAATACTCATTGTTCCTCTAGTGGGATTCAAACCCACGACCTCTTGGCTGCTCTGTTACCAAGTGCTCTATCACTGAGCTATAGAGGAGAACTTCTAAGTCTTAGAGTATGGGGTCAAGCGTGCACCTTCTTTCGAATTCTCTAAACCTATCTAAGAATAGAAGTTATAATAGATCCCACTCACGCAATGCTTCGTGGGGTGTACAACCTGCCTTTATAGATTGTAGTACTTCATACTCCAGTCCATTTTCGCGGGCTATGAAAATAGCGTTTTCCTGCACCATCTGTTGATGAAGGGCTTTGATTTTCTTCTTTGTTGATGGGTTCATAAGTTTTATCTTTTAGTTCTGTTAGCCACTACAAATTACCTTTGCACTCAATACATTTACCTTTAAATGTTCCATATACAGTTTTATAGATCATTTAAAAGAAGATTAAATTAATCCACACAATAAGAATATACTTTCTTATAGATGTGAAGAATAATTTCATCTTTTACTCTCTCCAGCTTTATGCGGAATTTTGGAGTCTCTACATCTGCGTTAATCTCGATAGCCTGAGCAACAGCATTAAACGGAATTGTGCCTTCTGTCATATCCCTGATAAAACTATCAACAACAGCTACGCATTCCTCGTCTGTGAGATATTCAGCATTTACTGATAGACTTTCTACTTTCTCAGTAACTGTTCTTCTGTAAATTTTCTTCATTTTTCTTGTTCTTTTTTGAGTTAATAAATTAATAATAAAATGCTCGTCTTTCCGAGCTGCCAACATTTAGTACTCTCCTAATGATTAACCAAGTTTAGTTTATACTCCAGAATACAAAGAGTTTCCAATCTTCCAACTGGCTGTGTAGTGATACTTAGCAGGATAAACACTAAGCAGAACTACTTTGAATCTACCGACCTCTTTTTTTTTAGTTCCCACATGTTTCGGCATTCAATCTTCATGTGCAATCTTTGTGCCTGGCATCTTCACTTCGGTGGTCTATCCAGGTTAACCACGCCTACATACGTAGGTATTCGAATTTGAAAACCATAATTGTCGCCGATAGTTCACCTAATCACTATCGAAGTTTTAAAAGTTATTTTTAAAGTGTAATAACTCAAGCAAGAGTAAATCCTACTTGAGTTATTGAATTAGTCCCACAAGTATCCGTCTGTGCAACGAATGCCTGCGCATTCTCCAGACCATTCGTCATAACAATCTGGATAACCTTTTGTGTACATGATGTCAAGATTAGCCTCGTTATCATCTAACCACTTTTCGGTTTCTCTCCTAGTATGACTGTGAGCAAATTTTTTGAAAGCTTCCTTATCTTTCTTTGGATAGTCTCCAACAAATATTTCCTCACCGTTTTCTCTACGAGTTTCGAATTCTTTCCAAGACATTTTTTCACCTGTTGTTGTGTACATAATCACGCAGTTTTCCCTAGACAAACTGAAAAAGGTATTGTTACTCAAACGTCTTTCCGTTTAGAGTCATATTGTCAGAACTCACTCTTGTGAGATGAACTACTATTCTTCATTCTTTTTACCAGACTCCCTATAAAAGGGAGTTTCGTCCTAGTCTCATCAGTGGTAATTTTATACTCTCCTAGGTTGAGTTGCTTGTCTTCCCAACTATTATAGAGATTTAAATTGCTCTCTAATATATTTTGGGCAAATAGTTTTTTCTATTTACATAGCGACGAACTATTTCTACGCCATACTTATCAAATAGCTTCTCTTACAGATAATTTATGAATGTCGCTTGGATATAAACGTAATGTTTTTTTAAAGCTTTTCTTTATCCATATGTGTAAAAATTATTATTAACGTAAAAACCAAGTGAGGATTTCTCCCCACTCGGAATTGTATTACTCACCTATTTTAGGCTCAGTAGTAAATCTAAACCCTTTTGATACAGCAGGATTTTCTGCCTCAGGCAATGAGATTTCTGGAGTCTCTCCATCACTAGTACAAAAGCCTAGTCTTGCGAGCACTTCATATACCTTGATAGCCTCTTCTGGACAGAGGTCTTTATTGCCTATTCTAATCGGTTCGTTAACAGCCAAAGAAGATACTAATGCGTCCATAACTGGAACCATTACGATTGCTTCTCTTAATTCTACACAAGTAAATGTTACGTCTACAGATTGTTTAATCTTTTTCATATTTTTGGATTATTAAATTGTTAAAAAATTATTTATCTATTTTTCTATTTACAAATCTAATGAATCAATCACTTTTTGTATCTTGCTACTAAATCCATAATTACGAGATAAAAATTGATAAAGCCTAATTCTGGTCAAATATGGTAGTTTATGATAGTGCTCAATCTTTTGTGTTCGAACTTCCCTTAACACTAACCATCGACCGTCATCAGTCTGTTTAATCAAAAAATATCCAAATTTAGTCAGATTATAGGTCGATACTAGCTTATACGATGCACCAGTATTAACATCGAATAAACTAGCATAGAACCTAATAGCTTTTACAGTTTTATACAAAAATTTATTTGGCACCCTTATTACAATACAAAGCTATACAAAGTAAATGTAAGAGAGCCGAAGCTCTCTTACATTTACGCAGTTGTAATTATAAAACCACGAGCCTTTGCGTCGAAGTTACCACGCTTAAAATCCTTGGTAGCAACGCAGACAAGTTCTTTACCTACCAAACCATCACAGCCTTGTTTAATCCACGCGGCGGGAGTACGAGCGGACGGCACGAAAATCGTTGCCACATCAAAACCTTCAGCTTTCTGAGCCTTATCATCCCAGAACTCAGCCTTGGTCATCTGACTGTCGCCCAAGACGGCACTGAAAGACAAATCTCCGTTGTTCGTAATGAATACGAACCAACCTTGTTTGCGACATCCAGCTTCTTCCTTCTCTTTGTCAGTCATCTCGTTAATCTCGGATGTAGTAAGGTCCCTATCTTCAGGAGCAAACCAGTTCTCACGATAGTCTATTCCCATGATGGTGTATTTGTCACCGACAGAAATACCCAAAGGGGAACCGATTGCACGTGTACCTTTACCTTCAGCCAAAGCATTAACCGCAGCCTCGGAAACCACTTTATCAAGTGATTTCGCAACCAAATCTTTTTTATCCATAAAAATCTAAAAATTAAAGTGATTAAATATGTTTTTGTTTTTACTCAAAAATGGTGGGGGGACTGAAAGGTGTACTGGGGTATCATTCGTACAATACATTGATTTTTTTTTAATAAATTTTTATACCTGTATATTTTAGTCCCCTCAGTAAAAATTCATATATTTGTATGTAATTAAAATATAATAATATGGAAACAGGAAAAACCACTTGGAGAGTAATGTTAGCGGTTATAAATGCTTACAACGATGGAGAATATTCTCATTGTTCAACAAATGAACTAAGAGAAAAATTCGGACTCGCATTAAAGAATCAGCCAGAAATTTTTAAGAAATTAATAGATGAAGGATGGATTAAAGACTGTACAATAAATGGATACTATAAAAGATTTATAATACTTAAAAAATATCCATGTCCTAAATTTATATTAGACAATAGGTTAAATAACCCTCAGAAAAATCTTCTACTAAAATGTCTAGAATTAGGTATTAATAAATCATTGTCTAAAAAAGAAATGTGCAGAAGATTATATAATTCTGAAAATTTAAGTAATTTGAATACTCCTTTTAAAAAGATAGAAAACATTATAGGAGTATCTGTTTTAGATCTTATAGAGCAAGTTGAATATGTACATAATTTAATCCCAGAAAATTCAATATATACAGAACACGGTTATAGAAGTAATTCAAGCAAAGTTCCAACAGAAATAACATCTTACGAAAATAGAGTTGCAAAATTCTTACGAAAGAAAAGTATAGGAAGATTTAAACATACTCCTAATATCACTGAATACAATCTAACAGAAGAATATTTAGAATCTTTGTTAATACAACAAAACTATAAAGACTATTATACTGGAATTGTTCCAGAAAATTATAAAGAATATTCATTAGATAGAATAGATTCATCAAAAGGGTATATAGAAGGAAATATAATTATTACTACTAATGCCATTAATCTTATGAAAGGAGAGCTAACTACAGAAGAATTTAAAAATCAAATAAGATTATTATATGAAAATCTTTCTAATTTCTAATTCCAAAATAAGAGGAGGGGGGGGGGATAAAAAAAATAGTCGGCATAGTTTACTATACCGACCTATCAAAATAATTACCATTTCACACTTAATTCATTAATTTTATCTAACCAATCTAATACAAATTGTTCATTCTGTAATTCGTGTTTCTCAATTTGTCTCATTAGTTCTTCAAGCATTTCAACAGATACTTGGCACATATGCCATAGTCTGTGTTTATCATTCGTATAAATCATAATCATTAACATTTATAACATTACTCAAATTATCTAGTGTTGGATAAATAGATGTAATAATACTATTATCAACTCTACTCTTAAAGTAGTACTTCTTTACAGATTCTTCTTCTTTCACTACTTTAACTTCTTTCGTCATTTCAAGGAATTTACTTTCTAATTCATCTTTATTTAAATCCCCTTCAAATAGTATATCAATTTCATTCACATCAATTCTCAGTTTCTTTAACTTCTTATTTAAAGACATACATTGATATACTTTACCATTATGTTTAAATATTACTGCCATAATAAATAGTATTTAGTTGGGGTACTAGGATTCGAACCCAGACCAAGAGATTTCATTTTACACCATTGTAATGGATTAGACTATCACATCCAGTCCTAAGACCAGTCTCTCTGTTTAGTCGTTCACGCTGCACGTTAATACTGCTTGCGCCTTATCACTATACGCTTCTAAGTCTATTAAGAGAGATTCTACTTAAAGGTTATGTATTATTCTTTAAGCATCCAACACTTTAAAGTAAAAGTTATTCCAAGGTTTATTTATATTCTTTAATAATGTATTTCTACAAGTTTTTAGTAGTCTAGTTTTTACTAAATTATTATTCATCAAATATTCACAACATTCACTTATACTTCCAAATCTATTTAGTTCATTCATATTTAAATCATATTGAATTACATATTTTTGATTAGATTTACCTAATCCAGCATCAGAAATAATGTTTTGAACAACTTTGTGTTTAATATTCAATATTTCAGATACTTTCTTTTGATTTCTAATCTCTAAATATTTTTTAATAACCAAAGTTCTTAACTCTTCTGTTATTTCATATTTAGATTCTGTAATCTTTTGATTTTTAGAACCATAAGTATCAGTTTGAGAATGACAATTTGGACATAGAAATCTTAGATTTTCTAATCTATTATCATTATTTATTCCATTTATATGGTCTAACTCTAATGATAAAGTTTTTCCATTCCATTCAGTAATTCCACAAATTGCACATTTATAAGGAATAAGTTTCTCTTGAATAATTGTTTTTCTTAAAATATTTCTATTATGTTTAGAATTTAAACAAAACAATTTATTCTTATCTACTTTTTTAGATTCGTTAAATGTATTAATCGCTTCCTTACCTCTAAAATCTTTTCCAGAAAGATCTAGATCAATCATTCTTTGTTTAACTTGTGAATATCCCCAAGAATTACCTTTAGTAGAATATCCTAGTTTAAATAAAACTTCTGAAATATTAAGACTTGACTTAACTAAGTCTATAAAATCATTATCACCAAGTTTATAAATTTTGTTTTCCATTTACTTTAAATTTTAAGAGTCTCCTGCACTGACCATTATGCAATACCCCAATATAGGCGAGGATTACTCCTCGCACGTATTAAAATTTTTCAGACAAATCTAGCAATTCACGTATTTTATCTTGAAGAGTTGTAGAAATAACTTGTGTAAAATAGTCAATAAAACAAGCAACCTCTGCTGCTTCAGCTTCTGAATATTTCTCTAAATTTAGAAGCTCGTCAAATCTTTTTACATCAACTGCCCTCTTGATTTTCTCTAGAGACTCTAGAAAAATAGAATCATCAAGGTATTCTAAGCTAGTTTTAAATTCTGCAACAATTTCTTTAATATCAGAATCATCGTATTGATTGTCTGAATTATCTTCTGATTCTTCTTCGTAACTACACTCAATGGTAATTTTACCATCTTCGTTTTTTACGGAAATACTTTTATTACCATCACTACATCCTTGGTTAGTTCCTTCTGGAATAAGTAGTCTAAGTATTTCAAGTAAGTCAAGTTCATTAAAATGTTTATTTAAGTCCATAAATTTTTATGTTTTAATTACATAGCAAATATATAAGAAGTATCTAAAATATAAAAGTGAATTTCTGTTAATAGATGTTAAGGGTTATTCTAATTACCTAAACTGTTTATTTACTCATATGTATTTATCTTTATATACTTAATCCAATTAAAAGGTTTTCTAGTCTTTAGATAATTTAAATTAGTATCATTATTATGAGCTTCTTCTTCAAAAGATACTTCATGGTATCTATCTGATTGTGTATCTTTATTTCCAAATATTCTAATTATAAGATATTCTAACCCATACCAAATATAGAATAATGACAATGAAGCGATGAACCACCAACAGCTAATATTAAATATTAGTACAAGTGCTAATACTATTAAAGATGCTACTATTGCACATTCTAATATCTGTCTTGAATGTATTTTCTCATGATTTAAATTTATAGGATTAAGATAATCCCCTTTACTAAATAGTATTATTCCGAATACATTCATTAATACGTAATTCCCAAAAGGAATATATTTATTTTTTATTACTATCATACTATATAATACCAATCATTACGTTCTCTTATTCCTTTATCTTTTAATTGTTCTGAATTTAAATAGTAATCTCCGTTTCTAAATACTAATTCTTTATTAGTATAATCCCATGTAAAATATCCTCTCCATCCTGGCAACATTAGAGTTTTACCCAATGATGCACACAAAGTAGCCTAATTATAATTCATAATAAAACAATCACATTAAAAACTATTTATCTAATTTTACCTCCATTCTTAAGAGTAAAACCTTGAGCTGTCCATTCTGGTATAGTCTAAAGATTAAAGTCAATCATTCTAGGTCTTCTCAACCAATCTAATCCTACATTACCAGGAGCAACATCATCTACAACTACAGTACCATTAGTATAAGCTCTATACTAAACATTAGGATCATTAACTCTTCTAAATCCAGATTTAGTCATAGCCTTATCTAGTCTTTCTACGTATTTAGGAAAAGTATCTTCAGTTAATGTTTTTACTCTACTCTATATATAAGTAGGAAGCTTAGTTCCTCTATCTTTAACGAATCCTATATACTTACTTTGAACAGTATTAGGAATTGCGTTTCTAGCCACCATTTCATGCTATGGTATAGTAGTTATTTTCCCTACAGTAGTAGGAGTATTATCTATAACTACAGCTTCAGAACCAGCTCCTAATATTCCATTCTTTGTATACTATTTCATAGTGCCTAGACTACCTCGTTTAGAGGGAGTTCTAAAAGGACCTTTAAACAGTTTAGAGTAAACCTAAGTACCTTTTGTTACGGCCTTAGAAGCAGCACTAGTAAGACCTATCATAGCTATCTATTCTCCTAGATTCTATACATTACTTTTAGCATAATCAAAATTAGATTGTATAGCTGCCTACCCCTAAGGGGTGGATACATCGTAGTTAGTTTTATTTCCAAATACTCCATATCCAAAGAAATTATTGTTATAAAAATTCTATAAGTTTCTGTAATATTCAGCTTTATCGGCATCATATACCTATGATCTTCCTTTCTATATAGATTCCTAAAATTTCTATTGCTAAATTTTCTACTTCTATTCCTTAGTTAGAGTTATGGTTAGGGGAATCTACGGCCTAACCACTCTAGTATTATCCTAAGGAATAGTATAACTACTTGCATCATATCTATTACTCATGTTTCTTTTCGTTATCAGATTTTCTCCAAATTCCTGTTACACTATCTATTCCTAATAATAGGCAAACCGAATACATAAAAGTATCTATCATTAGAGGGGCTTGTATTCCATAGACAGTACAATATATAAGAACAAATAGTATAGCAAGAAATCCTAATACGCCACACTCTTTTACTACTAACTCCAGAATGTGATGAGACCATCTATATAAGAAAATTCTATACTTTGTTCATCATAAGTTATTAAATAATAATTAATAAAATTACAGCGAGTATAATACCTACAAGATCGTACACTAAATCTTTATTATCAAAACCCACACCTTCTTGATATTTAATATATCTAATATGATCATATATCTCTTTACCTAAACCTGCTACACATCCCATGAAGATTCCTAACATTACACTAAATAGTCCAAATATAAATGTAATAATAAAGGAACATATTAGGTGCATATTTTTATCTCCTACTTTAGCAGTAAGCTAATTAATATAGCCCATAATTTTTGAAATAAATTTATTCATAATGTTAAAAGATTATTATGTAATTTGCTATGACAATTCTTGCAAATACATACAGTTAATTTTAATTCATCTATAAGCTGTTGAGGAGTAATATACTTTAGAGATTTAGAGATATTAAAGTGTTTATCCTTAATGTGATGAAATTCTAAGCAGCATTTTGCTTCCTCTCCGCAAACACAACACTCAGTTTTATGTTCATCATATATCTACTTATTCTCTTTATAGTATTTACTTTTCATCTTATATAACCCTATAGAAACTTAGCAAAGTCCTATCTTTTCTAATATTCACTCTCTGGAGGTCTTACATATCCTCTCATAAAAGCATTAACAGCCTTTCTAACAACCGGAGTTTCTTTAAAGAAATTGTACATCTCTTTTCCAGTTTGTATTCCCATGCCTGGACCTCCATGAGTCCAATCTTTAGCAGAGGGATTATCATAAGTTTCTGTCATTAATTTATGAATCTAACCTCCGAGTGTCTTAGGTAAATTCTTAGCTCTAGAACCTCTCCATCCAACCAGTCCAAACGCCTCGTTTCCGTGAGGGCCAGTAGAGCCTCCATTTTCTGGAATAATCTAACTAAATATAGCAATCTATTCAGGAGCATCTATATTCCTATTTATAAGAGAGTCCTATATAACAGACAGGTTTTTAGTATCCATACGCCAATCGAACTTCTTATAATTAGGGTCCTACTTGACTTTATTCCAGTCAACTTTTCTACTAGACTTTTTCGATTTAGGAGAAGATCCTCCACCTTTAAACATAGGAGTAGATTTGGGAATTAATTTTACCATATTTTTAACTTATTGAATTAGCAAACCTTAATCTTCTACTAAAGTTAGCGTAGTCTTTATGAGGTCTTTCAAATTGATTCATAAAAACTCTAGTGGCATCTGATACAGATGTAGTTTCCTTAAGAGATGCTAAAGCATTCTTATGAGTATTATTTAATTCCCACCATAAGAAATCTAGCTATTGTTTAGCAGTAGGATTTAATCCAAACATATTAAATAATCTTTGCTTTCTTTCTCCAGTCCATTGAGCTAAGCCATATGAGTTATGCCCGTCTTTTGATATTGCAGCTATATCACCTAAGGATTCCTACATGATGTTACCATAAATACCTCTAGCCTAATTTCTAGTAAGACCTTTATTTATAAAATATTCTACTATATAATTATCGGAAGTATTAAAATCTCTAGGTTTATTTTCGACAATTCTTCTAATTGTAGTAATATTAGAAGTATCTGTTAATGCTGATTCTATTATCCCCTATTTTTTACCTTTAGCTTCAATAGTATATATCTATCCATTCTCTATTTTACTCACCATCTTCACATGTTTACCACTCTAACCAGAACCTGGTGTACAGATAATATCTCCTACCTTAACATCCTATAAGGAAGGTACTTCAGTTCCTGCAGTTTCCATACCTTTAGCTGTTCTAGGTAGATTTATTCCTTTCTACTTATAAGAATAGTATATAAGGCCGGAACAATCAAATCCAGTTTTTGGGGATGTTCCTCCCCATGAGTATTTAGTACCAACAAACTATCTAGCTATATCAGCTACTCCTGGACTAGAAAGACTAGATTTATCTGTCTCATCTATAAAGGTTATAGGCTACTCAGTTTCGATACTTAGAGGGTCTTCATCAGGTTTCTACTCCGCAAAGCCCTAAAAAATAGGCTAACTAATATACTGGGGATATGAAGTGTTTACTCCCTATAAGAAATCTCTGTAATTTTTCTAAACTAATTTATAACCATCAGTCTTTATAGGAGGTGGTTCTGTAGTTTCATATAAAGTAAAATAATCATTAAAATCATTCATACTAATTTCTCTCTTTTATTAACCTTATTATGTGCTACATTATTTATCTAGAATCGAATTTCTTCATCAGTCATTTGTTTAAACGGTCTTAATTCTGGGTACATCTATCTTAATTGTTGTATTTGTTCTATAGTAATATCTTTATCATCTCTAGAATCATATATTCCTTCTTTGTATAAAAGATATTTTAATCCCCAATTATCAGCGTGTTTTTCACTCTATCTACTATCATGTCCTTTCTTAGTATTAATATTTTGATCTAAAGCCTCCTTCTAAGCAGATTCGGAATGGAACATCTTAGGTCCAAATAAACTAAAAGGAGCTTTACCATGAGCATATTCATGTCCCACTGTAAAGTCATATGGAAATTCTTTATTCTCCCTTCTTCCTACTGTTATAATCCTATGTTTATATTTAGGGGTGTCATATACCGAAGACTGATCTGTATACATATCAACTGTATAAAAATATGGGGAAGTTTTAGAGGCCATATCTAGCCATTCTCTAGTACCTTTATCGGAATTAGAATACCATTTTCTATAGGGATGTCTCTTTTCCCACCATGTATTTTGATTGTTTAAAATCCTCTCTACTCCCTTAGATTTTAAGTAAGAGTTAAAATAATCAGAGACTTCTGAATCTCCTTTCTCAAAGTCCCAATAATTAAAATATTTATCAGTAGACGAGTTAGCTCCAAAGAAATTATTTAAAGTCCACAATAGATCTTTATCTTCTTGTGTAATAACTCCTCCATTCTAATGTTTCCACTTTCTAGCATTATCTGCAAAAGTTGCTCTTTTTCTAATCTTAGGGTTGGAACTATTTTTACCTCTATTTATGCACTCTTGAGTTACTTTACCTCCACAATACTCAGTAAACTTACCTCTATTTGCTTTCTTAATATGTATCTTATTTCCTTTCTTGAAAAGATCTATCGCATCCTAACCTGTAGATATATAACGCCTATATGTATAGGGATTATTACTTCTATAGGTATTAATACCTCCCGAAATCGTTGATAAGTTTGAATTCATTTTAGTCTCCTCTATTTATAAGTTAGTTTTCGTTTGAACATTCAAATTTAATAATTATATTTGTATTATTGAAATTAATACTGCATGAGAGTAAATGGCGAAATGTTATATATGAATTAACTAAATTAAATTTATATATTTATAGATCAACCTTATATTATTTAAACCATGAGTGGTAAAACAAACTTAAACGCCAGACTAGTAATCGCAGTAATTCTAACAATTGTTGGAAGTGGGCTATTAATTGCCGGATTCGCAGTACCTCCGCTAGGCGCAATTGATAGTTCTGTATTAGTCGCCTTTGGAGAAACAAGTACTTTCGTTGCGGCTGTACTTGGAATAGATTATAATTATAAATATTAGATATAGAAAAATAGAGCAGAAAACAGCTCTAAGTCACATGAGAATGAGTAATGTAATATAAAAAATAAAAAGTGTAATATGAAAATTGACAAGCAGAATGGTAATGTAGATGACTGTGGAATATATTGTATTTCAAATTCTAGATATTTCTATATAGGATGTTCTATCCATATAAGAAAACGATGGGCGCAGCATAGAAGAAGACTTCAAAACGGTAATCATGAAAATCCCTTTATGTAGAGAGTATACGATAAGTATAAAGAAATAGACCCATTCGAGTATATAATAATATTAGAATGTGAAGAGGATAACTTAAGTCATTTTGAAGTAAAAACTTTTGAGGATTTCAAAGAAAAATATTCAGATAAGATAGCAATGAATATTAATAAATGCGGACAAATAGACACTAAAGAAGCTAGATAGAAAAAATCTAACTCTCATACAGGAAAAGTTGTCTCTGAAGAAGTTAGACAAAAGATATCAGAGAATAATAAAGGAAAACATTCCGATCCTGATAAATACGTCAAAGTAGTACAACTTTCAAAAACTGGCACTCTTATTAAAGTTTGGGGATTCTATTAAAAAGGCTTCTGAAGAAACTGGGATAAAAATTAATTTAAACAGAAAAAGTTGTGGAGGGTTTGTCTGGCAAAGATATGAAGAATATCTTATACAACCGAAAGTTTATAAATTAGATACTACTAAAAAAGTAGGACAATATTCAAAAGATGGCATACTACTTAATGTGTACAATTCAATTTAGGAGGCTGCTGACGCAGTTAAAACTAAACATTGTAATATAAGTAATACTATTACTAACAAACAAAAAACAGCTGCAGGATTTATATGGAAATTGATAAAGTAAACGGAAATGTCGGATTTAATACAGAATACCATAAATATTTTAATATAAACAATCCATCTAAAGAGTATATATCAGTTACAACTCTTATTCATAAGTATACTCAAGAATTTGATAAGGAATTCTGGAGTGCTTATAAGGCTTTGGAGAAATTACTCCCTAAAGAAAATTGGGAGGTTGAGAAAAAATCTCTGTTAAGTACTAAAAAGTTCCATAAGGAAATATTAGATACATATAATATATCAGAGTCTGATTTTAATAAAGCACAGCAAGATATTTTAGATGCATGGGATGAAGAGAATAGAAAGTCCTGTGAGAGAGGAACGAAAATACACGAAGAAATCGAAAATTCATTTTATGATAATCCAAAAGATATATCGTTACAGAAGTTTGGATTAGGAGGGAAATTTGAATGTAAAAAAGATTATTCTGAATTAGATTTAGAATATGGAGTTTATCCAGAATATTTAGTATATAGAGAGTCTGATGATGAGGTCTTAAGAATAGCAGGACAGGTGGATCTTATAGTGAAACAAGGAAATGAGATTACAATTATAGACCACAAAACAAATAAGAAAATAGACCAAAAATCAGGATTCGATACTGCTACTAAGTCTAGTGCTAAGATGAAGTTCCCGCTAAATAATTTAATGGATTGTAATTTTTATCATTACACTTTACAACTCTCCACTTATGCTTGGATGTTGCAAAAGATAAATCCTAACTTTGTGATTAAGGATTTGATTCTAAATCACTATGACCATAAAGGTAATAATACTTTATATCATTGTGAATATCTAAAACATGATGTTGAGAAAATGTTATATCATTACAAGAAAGAACTTCTACTAAATGAACAAAGAGCTAAAAGAAAAAGAATAGAATATTAATCTTTAATCAAGGACATTTTTGAATCGATTACGATTAGATGCCAACACTAATACTTAAATATATTCTATCTTTTTTATTATTATACTTTAGATTATGAATGCATTTGATATTATTAACGGTCATATGAAAGAGGTTCTCAATTTAGGTGAGGATATTAGTAATAATAGATTAAAGGTCTGTTACAGATGCCCTCTATATTCTAAAAGATTTGGAGGTATATGTAATAGCAAACTATGGTTAAATGTAAATACAGGAGATGTAAGTATAACAGAAAAACCTGGATATGTTAATGGATGTGGGTGTAGACTATAGGCTAAAACAAGACTACCTAACGCTAAATGTCCAGTAAATAAATGGTAATTAACTTTTAAATGAACAATGATTTATGAAAGACGCTAGAATTAAATTAACTGAAACTGAGAAATATGCAGCAAATATAACTACTGATCCAAATGCTGTTATGATAAACATGAATGAAAATACTATTAATAACATGATAGAAAAAGAAAATTCTATTAAGTTTAATAATCAGGTAGAAGCTTATAATGTACAACTTGAGAAAAATAATGCTGACTTTAACGAAAGTGTAGAAGGAGTTCAATATGATATAAATAGAGCTGAAATTAGACCTATGTTTTCTAGAGTTCTCGTAAAACCTTTTAAACAGAATCCATTCCAACAAATGAAAGTTAAAAATGGATTAATTATTGATGCTGGAGGTTATACTCCACATGCTGAACTCAACCCTATGACAGGTAAATATGAAGAACAGAAGCAATTTATAGTTACAGGATGTGTAGTTGAAGTTGGACCTGATACTAAATATCTTCAGGAAGGTGATGTTATCTATTATAGAGTAGATACAGTAGTACCAGTACCATTCTTTAAACAAGGTTTTGTAAGTATAGATGAAAAGCAAGTAATTGCAGTAGTAAATGAAGGATTAACTGAACGTTTTAATAATATTAAATGATATGGAAGATACTAATATATATTTCAATCCAGGAGATGTAGTACAACTAAAATAGGATATTCCAAATAAGCCTATAATGATTGTAGTAAAGAAAGAAACATCTCTATTTAAACATGATAGAAAAGTAGATGATAAACGTCCTATACTTAAAGGAATTAGATGTAGATGGTTTACAACTACAGGTGAGTTATAGGAAAACGTATTTAATACTAAAGACCTTTGTAAAGTAAATTAATTATGAACGAACAACAATTACAGTAGGCATTTATATAGTTTTTAGCAGAGAAAACTGGAGCTAAAACACAACAGGAACTAGAAGCTGTTATTCAACAATTAGGCGAGGAAGGACTTCAATAGGCATATCAGGAATTTATGTAGATGATGCAACAATAGCAAGTACAAGCTGCTAAATACGGAGCTAAACTAAATTACATAAAGAGTCTTAGAGGTCAATGTCCTGAGGGTTACGAAATGAAATACTTCAAATCAGGTGGACAGCTTTGTAAGAAATGTATGAAAAAGCAACAAGAATCTGAGGGAAATAAACCACAAAATCCAATAGATGAATTTAAATGTGGAAAGAAAATGAAGAAAAAAGAACAAGGAGGTTCTGTAGACTTCAATAAATGTGGTAGTAAAATGAAGAAAAAGAAGAAATCTAAAAAATAGGAAGGTGGAACTTTTGATCCTAAAACTTATAGCCAAGCTACTATAGCTAAATGCGGTGCTAAGTTGAAAGAAGCTGCTGAAGGTATGAGTATATCTAAGTGCGGTTCTAAAATGAAAAAGGATAAGTCTGGAGGTACAGTAAGTACTCCTAATGGTACCTATTCTGATTCTAAAGGAACAAAATGGAAACCTAAAAAATCTTGCTAAATAAAATACTAAAAATGAATTAATGCTCTATGATTAATAAGATTTTTGTTTATGATAATGTAAGTAATAGACTTGAATTAAATACTCCAGAAATCTTACTTGTCAGAGAGTTTGCAGCCTTAATGAGTCCCGAAAGGAATAAATGTAAAGAAGATCCTAAGGGACATTACGGGCTTAGAGCTTTCAGAGAATTTACTTATATATGGTTAGCTATTTCATGGGAATCTATATATAGTGAGTATGATGAGTAGGAAAGACATTATGAAGCATTAAAAGATGCACAAATAACTGAGGAGGAATTTAATAATCCCGAATTTAGAGCAGCTTGCAGAAAGTATAGGTAGATTTAGGAATCTAATCTATCAGTTAAAATGCTTAGAGCTGCATAGGAGACTGTAAATAAATTTATTGAATACTTTAATCAGGTAGACCCTCTAGAACGAGATGACTAGACTGGAAAGCCTGTATATAAAGTTAAAGACATCATGGGCGAGCTAACGTAGTTAGGAAAAGTTCATGATGAATTGAAAGATTTGGAAAGTAGAGTTAAGAAAGAATCAGCAGAGCAATCTACTATTAGAGGCGGTGCTGTTGAAGGATTTGAACCAGACTTTTAATTATGGAACAAGTTAAAAGAAAACGCGGAAGACCGAGAAAAAACCCATTACCTGAGGAGCTTCAGAATCTTGTAAATGAAACACAAGAACTTAGTGAAGCTCATCAAGGTTTAATGGAAGCAGCGCAATTTGAAGACTCTGAAAGTATAGCTCCTCCTAAAAAGGGGGAATGGGATGTGCCATTAGGGTAGCCTATAGAATTCTTTGATGCTAATCTTTCTTACGAACTAACTGGATATAAACCTATTAATGCTACTAAGGGTTTAGACTTCGATCCTAAGTGGTTTACTGAAGCACGTGATACTTATAAGAGAACTGGTCATTACTGTGGGTATAGATTTAAATCTAAGCCTTATAATGATTACTGGAGAGAACAGTATAGGAGATGTAGAGATGGTCATACCGTAAATGGATATACTATTACAGGTGATAATTACTTCTTCTTAAATTTCTACACACTACCAGTAGTTGATAAAAATCAGAAATCTGGTGCAGGTACCACTGACGACTTTCCTACCTTTTTTGTATCTCAATATACTTTTTTCCATTATTATGAAATGGCTAAAAGATTACATCTACACTGTGCATTGATGAAAGCCCGTTCAATTGGATTCTCTGAAATCAATGCTTCTATAGCTACTAACATGTTTATATCTATTAGATAGAGTTTTACTATTATTACATGCTACGATGATAAGAAGCTTAAGAGAACTTATAGAAAGTTTACTCATGCTTTAACATTTCTAGATAGTAAAACAGATGGTGGGATGTTTAGACTTAGACAAATAGAAGATTCAGCTCTTACTAAAGTATCTGGAAGATATGTTAATATTAACGGGCAAAAAGTTAGAGATGGATTTTAGTCTACAGTAGCTGGAGTTAATGGTAGTGATCCTGGTAATATTCGTGGTGACCGTGTGGATTTAATTATATACGATGAGGCAGGTTCATGGCCTGATTTAACTACTGCCGTTATCTAGGGACAAGAACTTGTAGAAGTTCAAGGTATACCTAGAGGTATCATGATGTTTGGAGGTACAGGAGGTGATAAAGGAAAGAACCTAGAAGGATTAAGAACTATATACTATGAACCTTAGGCGTTTAAAGTGCTTCCTTATAGACATAATTTCTCATAGACTGGTGAAACTGTTATAACTGCTTTCTTCATTCCATATTTCGCACAGTCACTAGATCCCGACTTCATGGATCATAGAGGAGTTTGTAATGAAGAAAAGTTTAAAGAAGTTTTATAGGAAGAAAGAAATAAACTTGCAGCTATCCCTGCAGAGTATGTAAAGAAATGTGCGGAAAGATGTTGGAATGCTGAAGAAGCATTTAATCTTGAAGGAGATAATAAATTTAATAAAGTAAATATAGCTGAACAATTAGCTAGAATTAGAGCTTTAAAATAGTGTCCACCAATTGAGACTGGATTTATTGAATATGCTTTTAAAGAAGGTAAACATACTGAAGAGAACATAAATGGATTTAAATGGATACCAAATAAATCTGGAAAGGTTATGATTCTAGAACATCCATTATGGCATCTGCCTCCTAAATAGGACGAAGAGGGTAAAACTATATGGTTTCCTCCATAGGAAAAAATCAGAAATTTATATGTAATAGGTATAGACGGTATTGATATAGGAAAAGCCCAGACATCAGAACATACTAGAGAACCTTCTGATTTTTGCTTAGTAGTATTTAAAAGAGCATATGGAATGGAAGAACCTCAATTCGTGGCTATGTATAAGGATAGACCTAATGACGTTAGAGAATGTTACAAAATAGCAATAAAACTAGCCTAGTATTATAATGCTTAGATAAATATAGAAGCTACTAGATAGGGTATTATACCTTATGCTAAAGAAAGAAAACTTCTAAGACTCTTTATGAAGAGACCTAGAGCTACATTATCAGATACTATGATTAATACTAATAAATAGTACGGAACTCCAGCAACCCCAGCTATCATAGATCATCAGACTGACTTAATAGCAGATTACGTAAATGATTACTGTCATTTAATCTGGTTTGAATCTATGCTAGATGAGCTGAATAGATATACTGATGAAAATAAAAGAAAGTTCGATATTGTAGCCGCAGCTGCCATGGCCTTATTAGCGAATGAAGAATTACAAGGATTTATTCCTAAATCCATGGAAGTTAAAAAAGACTCTTGGACTGATATAGGCTATTATACTGATGAGCTAGGAAGAAGACGTTTTGGAGCTCTTCCTAAGATAAATAATTAGATATTGGTTAATAATAATTTTGGATAGTTATATGACGACAACAGAATTAGAACAAGTAATACAAGGCTACTTTCTGGATATCTATAAGAAGAAATATATAGGAAAGATGGATATTCAGAAGTTAGACCCTGTAGGGTATTGTATTCGATTTGGTATGGACAGGCCATTTAAACCATTAGTTATATGTGCTCAACTTGAGGATGATAAATTCCTTAAATTCTTAAGAGATGAGTTAAAAGCTAAACGGTTTAATCTAGTATATTATGGAGAACTAAACCTGACTCACCCGTATGACTGTAATCCAAGAAACACAGCATGTAGTTGTTATGACAAAGGATGAGTTAATAGAAAAAACTGATAAAGCTATATCTGAATTGGTCTACGCAAAGTATGACTTATAGAAAGCCTATAACTACTATAACGGAATAAGAGATGCTGATCAATTTAGATATTTAGAGGAAGTGTACGGAGCAAATACTCCCACTACTTTACATTTTACACCATTAATTAAAAAGCATATAGACGCTTTGATTGGTGAGTATCTTGGAACTCCAATTATTCCAAAAATATTTTGTAAAGATAGTGACACAATCAATAATATAAATAGAGATAAATAGCTTAAAATAGCTTCAGAGCTGCATGGGTACTTATAGAAACATTTAAAGAACTCGCTCTTAAATTTTGTAGACGGGAAAACTATAAATGATGGATTAGTAGAGAAACAGCTTAGACAAATAATTGAAGATATTAATAACAATTTTATATCAGAGTATGAGATAGCTGCACAAGATGTTATAGAATATATTATGCAGTCTAGAGATACTGATATGCTAACTGTTCTTAGAGATCTATTGTTAGATTTGCTTATTACTGGATATGCCTTTTATAAGGTAGAACCTACAATAGGAAATAATAACGTAAGAATTAGAGCCCTAAGCCCATTAAACACTTTTATAGATAGAAATTTTGAATCTCCTTATATTAAGAATTCGTATAGAGTTGTAGTAAGAAGTTGGATGACTAAAAACCAAATCTTAAATAAGTATGGTAAAGACATGTCATCAGCAGATAGAAAAGAGCTTGAGGATAAATGGAGTTCTATTTATGATACAGCTATGTACTATGTTAGAATGGGAGAAAATAAAGGAATACCTGTTACTGACGGTCTTATGGCTGGAACAGAAGTAACTCCTGGATATCCAGATTAGAGGGACGGAATTCTACATGAGTTACTCCCTGTATATGAAGTAGAATGGTTGGAAACAGATAATAATTTTGTCATGTAGAGATATGAAACTATTAGAATAGGTGAGGATATGTATATCCTTAAAGGTAAGAATGATAAAGTTATTAGAAGTAAATCTAGTCCTACTTATTGTACACTATCTGTAAATGGTATATACTTTTTAAATAGAGGTATTAAACCATATTCTCTTGTACTGGCTTGTGCTCATTTATAGGACCAGTATGACTTGTTACATTTTTATCGTGATAACCTTATTGCTAATAGTGGTACTGTAGGCGACTGGATTGATCTTACTCTTATCCCCGCAGAATTAGGAGTTACCCTCCCTGAGCGTATCATTAAATGGCAGGCTTTGAAGAAGCAAGGTTTAGGTATTTTGGACTCCTCTTAGGAAGGTAGATTATAGACAGGACAAGCTCCTTTAAATACTATCTTTAACGGGTTTGATAATACTGTAAAGGCGCAAGCTATTTAGGCTATTTAGATAGCAATTGATTCAATTGAACAAACTGCATCTTCTATAACTGGGGTATTTAGAGAAAGACTAAATGGAATAGAGTAGAAGGATGCTGTTACTAATGTTAAAATAGGTTAGAATAATTCATATATAATAACGAAGCAATACTATCATTAGATGGATTTGATAGTTAATGAGATGTTATTAGATTGCTTAAATCTAGCTAAAATAGTCTTTAAAAATGGACTAGTAGGAACTATTATTCTAGGTGATAAATATTAGAAAGTATTTACAGCCTTACCTGAATATTTTACTTTAACTGATTATGATATACGTATTACTACTAGTACAGAAATAGTAAAAGACTTAGAATAGATTAAAGCAATAATTCCTGAATTTGTTAAAACTGGAGGATTACCGCCAGATATTATTATTGAGGCCATTACTTGTAAAAGTATTCCAGACTTAAAGTATAAAATACAGAAAGCCATGAGAATTTAGAAGGAAGAAAATAACTAGCTTTAGTAGATGTCACAATAGCTAGAGCAGTTACAGAAACAGCTTCAAGATACTGGACAAGCATTAGAGAAATCTTAGAAACAAGTAGAATCTCTAAATCAGGCAAAATTGTAGTTAGAATAGCAAGACTTACAAATGAAGTATCAATTAGAGTGGTATAAAGCTAATACTGAAAGAGATTATAAAGAAGGTATGGCTGAAGAAGCTAAGCGTAGAACTGATGCTGAGATACAATAGCTATATGATGGAAATCCTTATAATGATAAAATAAGAAATGTATGAAAATAGACAATAATAACGATAGACCTACCTCTATACAAATAAGTAACTTAATCCTATTGCCTTCAGGTAATTTTAGAATAACTAAAGATTAGAGACCATTTTTGATAAAAAATATCACAGATAGTAATATTACAGTAGAGATAGAACTTCCAGATTCAAAAGAGTAGTATATTTCAACTGTATTATATCCTGGATGGAATCCTGAATTAATTGTTGGTATCAAAAATGTCCCAAGTAATTCACTTCAAGCAGGTAATTAATTATGGGAATTTTTATTGGAATTGGTAATTATATTGGAAATAAAAGAGTTAAGTAGGGTATTCATAAAGATCCTACTAATATCTTTTATAATATACTGACAGAAGAAGGAACCAATATATTAACAGAAGATTTACACTTAATACTAAGAGATTTAAATAATATTTCATCCGAATCTTCTTTAATTTTAATTACAGAAGATAATAAAGTAATTATGTTAGAATAATGGCAACTGATATAAAAATTTCTCAAATGCCTAGTGCTACTTCTTTAGCAGGAACAGAATTAATTCCTATTGTACAAAATGGAGCTAATAAAACTACAACTCCAGCTAAAATTAAAGAAGGATTAGCAACTGTAGCACAGTTAGGAAATAAAGTAGATAAAGACGGAAATAAAGTATTATCCGAATAGAATTTTACTACTAAATTAAAAAGTAAATTAGATGGAATTGAAGCTGAAGCAAATAAGTACGAACACCCAACTACTCATCCTGCATCTATAATAGTACAAGACGCTAATCATAAATTTGTATCTGATGTAGAAAAGAATACTTGGAATAATAAATCAGATAATATTGTTGTAGAATTAGTAAGTACTTCTACTCAAGAATTACAACCTAATAAATATTATGTATTTGGTGAAGTTGAAACTTTAACATTAACTCTAGCTTCTGGTAGTGATAATATATTAAATGAATATATGTTTGAATTTACTTCTGGAGCTACTCCTACAGTTTTAACAGAAATTACTGGAGTAGAATGGAAAGGAGACACAATAGAAGCAAATAAATTATATTAGGCAAGTATTTCTAGAGGTATTGGTATTTTAATTGGGAGAGCTAAAGTATGAGTTAGTTTAGACGTAAATTATTAGAATCTTATGCTACTAATAAATTAGTATACCCTGGACTAATAGCTGCATGGTCAGCTAAAGGTAAAACTAATGACGATGCTGATAGAAATGTATTAAAAGATTTAACTGGTAATGGACATGATATTACGTTGAATAACTTTGCTTATAGTGGTATGAGTGGGTATGGTGGATATGTGTTTACTAAAATTAATCTGGACCAACCTTTAGAAAATTATGAAAGGATTAATCACTATAAAATAAGATTTAAAAAGATGGTTACTAGCTCCTATTTAATCAGCTTTGATAAAACAACCACTCCTATAGTTAAATCATTTAAATTTAAAGTTACTGGTATCACTAATCAAATTTTACATTATGGGTATAATAGAGAACCTAGTAATGATATTATTATAGACAAAGACGGTATTTACACAACAAAGGAAGTTGTTAATCCTTTATGGTATGGAATATATACAACAAATGTATATAATGATGTTAACATAACTATCGAATTTCTCCCCGAATACCCCGATGCTCTTGTATTTGATGGAGTTGATGATTATGGTATTAATGAGGATATGCCAATACTGACGGATTATACTTTGATTGTTAAAAGAATATTTCTTGATGAAGCTGTTGGGTATTCAGGAACTGTATGTGCAAAAGGTGTTAATCCAGAAAAACTTGGAGCTTTCGTTTTCGAGAGAAACGATAATACCTATTTTAGTCAAACAACATTTGGTAATAGCTATAGACATAGTATCGACAAAAAAACTAAAATCCCTTGGCAGAATACAACATCTTATTTAGGTAATACGATGGTTAAAGGTGGTTTGATAGATGAGCAGACAATTACTTTAGGAACAACTTTTAATAGGGATAAATTTTTTAAAGGTGCAATTTATTCCGCCTACCTCTTTGACCGTAGTTTAGACGAACAAGAAATAAAAGCATTTATTCGTAAATACATAGACCCTGAATATCTTCTTCCATCTGAAATTCCTACACCTGATTGTTATTATGATTTCAGTCAAGGTAGTAATGATGATGAAAATAGAGATACTATAAAGGATTTAAGTGGTAATGGAAATGATGCTACTGCTCATAACTTTGCTTGGAATGAAGAAAGTGGTTATGCTGAGGGGGGCTTAAAGTTTGATGGTGTTGATGATTACATAACAACTTCTAATACAAAGAATGTTATATTTAATACTATTATCGCTGTATTAAATCCTAAAACTTTATATAAAACATATATTGATTGTAGACCTTCATCTGTTGTTTATATGTATGGGCAGGTTAACGAAACTGCTTATAATAGTTTTAATAAAACTAATGGTAAAACTTATCTTAATGGTAAACTAAATACAACTATTAGACCTAACGATGGTTTATTTAATAAAAAACATTGTGTTGCATTAGTTAATCCTGTTGTAAACAATTCTACAAAAACGACAGATGTCGGCATGGTTTTAGGAACTAATTATATAAAAACTAATTTTACTAATAATATTTTTTATAAAGTTCTTGCTTTTGCTGATAGTTTAACAGAAGAACAAATAAAAGCAGTTATCAATAAATATAATCTTTTAGACGGAGTAGACAATATAAATTAAATAAATATGAATTTTATAATAATCCCTTTAGCTGATGCAGCAGAAGTATTTACTAATGATGAATTAGAAGCTGCAAGAAAAAGTATTGATGGTAAAGAAGTAATAGTTCACGAAGAGATTCTATTACAAAAGAAAGTAGAACGTGGATTAATGACTTTATCTACTGATGGTGAACCTATTGTTTGGACTTATCCAGTATATGCTTATAATAGTAAAGAATTAGATACTTTACTTGATAGTGATAAATGGACTAGTAAAGAAGAAATTATGACAGTAGCATCTGATAATACAATAGAATTTATTCCTCCAATGAAAATTGAAGAAGGAAATATATATAGAGAAGATGGCATTACTTATAAATGTATTCAAACTAGTAAGTTACCTATAAGTAATAAATTAAAAGATTTAGTTAATTATTATGTAGAAATTGTAAAATAATGGAACTAAATATTGCTATAGAAACTAGTGAATCATGTAGCTTTAAAGTAAAAGATATAACTTGTGGAGGTTCGGGCTATTTGCCTGAATCTTCTCAAACAAGTGAAATAGGGAGATTTAAATATTATGATACTTTATCTATAATACGATTAACTTTAAATAAAGTATCTGAATCTATTGTTAAGTAGACAATATTTAATCCTCATTTAGCTGAACCAGATTATATAACAATTCCGACTGAGTTTGATGGATGGTTTACATTAGAATACGTAGTAATTCCAACTAAAGATTGGTTCGATAAATCAGAAGGAGATAGACTTAAATATAAAACTATCTATTATTCTGATGGATAGAATGTTTATAAATATTTTAATGGAGAATCTATTTAGGTATCAGAATAGGAAGTATTTGAAGTAAATATTGTAGATACTACTATTTCTAAATCTACTAATGATTTTATGTCTATTTGTTATTTAAAGAAATGCTTTATTAATATTTGTAAAGACATATTTAATTCAAGAGGATTTAGTAAATGTGAATATAAAGGTGATAATATACAATATTATTACAGAGATTTAATTTGGATGACTATTAATATTATTAGTTATTTAACTGAATTTGGATAGTTAGCTGAGGCTGAGAGAGTATTAGAAAATTTACAAGGAGGTTGTAATGGAATATGTAAATCAATTTATAGAGAATAGAATCGTAACGGATGTGGATGCTATTAAATATAAAGCTATTTAGCAATATATGACTTTAATTAATTATTTAGCTAAAGGTCATAAAAAGGATTATTAGCATATATTAGAAATAATAAGTCTTATTGATATTTATTCTGAATTAGATAAAAGAACATATTATAAAGAACTATATTTAAATGGATACTATAATTAAAACAAAATCTCCATCTGAACTTTACTATAACCCAATTATTAGTAGTGATACTGTAATAGGTAAATAGGATTCTTATAGATAGTATAAAGAATAGTATTTAAAAATATTAAATTACTTATCTGAATACGACACAGAAGCATAGAAAAAAGCTGTAAGAGATAATATTGGAGTTTATAGTAAAGTTGATATTGATGTACTAAAACAATTAGTAAATTCTATTAAATCTGATTTAGGATAGAAAACAGATAATCCGAATTAGGAAGGAAATGCTTTTGAAAGAATAAATTATTTGTTAGAAATAGTTGCTGATTTAATAGGAGATGGAGATTCATCAATATCAGGAAAAATTAAAGAAGCTATTAATGCTTTAAAAGATGGAGTTTCTTCTGAGTATGATACTTTAAAGAAAATAGAAGATATTATAAGAGCGCACCTTACTGATTATAATAATCCACATAAGATTAGTAAAAATCAAATTGATTTAGGTAATGTAACTAATGATGCGCAAGTTAAAAGAGATGAAATGGGACAACCCAATGGAGTTGCAACATTAAATGAAGGCGGAGTAATCCCTAAAGAGCAGTTACCTTCTTATGTTGATGATGTAATAGATTGTTATGCTACTTTTACTAAATCGGAAGAAGGTTTACTAGAAAATATTTAGGTATTCGAAGATTTAGAACATCTTAAACCAATAAATGGAGAAGCTGGAAAAATATATGCAGATGTAGAATCAGCATATCAATTTAGATGGACAGGTTCTAAATGGGGTATAGTAGGTTCTCCTACAGTAATTGGTATAGTAGAAGGTACAGCTTTTGACGGTAAGAAAGGAACTGATTTACAGAATAAAGTAAATACTCATATAGCAAATACTGAAAATCCTCATAATGTTACATGTGAACAAGTAGGAGCTATTCCAAAAGGAGGATTAAAAACTATTAATAACCAAACCTTAGAAGGTGAAGGTGATATTAATATTTCATCTACAGCGAATGATGTATTATTTACTACAGATTTAGTTATTACTTCAAATGTAGGAGTACATGTAGTAGGTCCTTCAGGAAGTAAAACTTTACCAACTACAGGTAAATCAATAAAACAAGTAATGGATTTATTATTCAGTGAAGAAAAGAATCCAAATATTACACAACCTTCTGTTAATTTAGCTTCTACTTCAATGGGAGCTAAAGAAGTAGGTACTAGATTAGTGCCTAATTATAATGCTTCTTTAAATGCTGGAAATTATCAATTTGGACCTAATACTAATGTTACTGCAACAAGTTGGAGTGTTTCTGATACTAAAGGAGGTATTTCTGACACAGCTTCTGGTAATTTTAATGAATTATTAATTGAAGATGATACTAATTATTCTATAACTGCAACAGTACAGCATTCAGAAGGAGCTATACCTTTAACTAATTTAGGTAATCCTTTTCCGTCTGGTAAAATAATTGCAGGAAGTAAAACTAAAACATTAGGTTCTATTACAGGATATAGAAATTCTTTTTATGGTACTATAACTAATAAAAATGAATTAAATTCTAGTGTTATAAGAAGTTTATCTAAATCTAATAGAGCTTTATCAAATGGGGCTACTTTTAATATAACAATTCCTATAGGAGCATTAAGAGTTGTTATTGCTTATCCTGCTACTTTAAGAGATTTAACTTCAGTATTAGATGTAAATGGATTAAATGCTAATATTACATCTAGCTTTAAAAATATAAGACTTAATATAGAAGGAAATAATAGTTATAGTCCTAAAGAATATAAAATATACTATTTAGACTATGCAGCTCCTTATGATACTAATAATACTTATAAAGTAACTATATAATTATGGGAGATTTTGGTAAATTAAATTTTTCTACATCATTTAAAAGAACAAGTGCTTTTCCTATAGAAGCTAATAGTTATTTTACTAGTTATGCAGAAGCTGAAGCTGCTGCTCAAACAGCTGTAGAAGTTGGAAGTGCTGAAAGTACTTATTATATAGGAGAAACTATAACAGTAGTTGAAGGTGATAATTCAAAATGTTATATTATTTAGCCAGATAAAACTTTACGAGAAATTAGCATTAATCCTCTAAAAGTAAACGTAACTGTAGATGATAAAGTTGGAACTCCGAGTGCTACTGTATCTGTATAGGATACTACTATTAATTTCGACTTTAAAAACTTAAAAGGAGAAAAAGGAGATAAAGGCGATAAGGGAGAAACTGGAGATATAGGAATTCAAGGACCAGTTGGTCCTGCTGGACCTAAAGGAGATATTGGTCCAGTTGGCCCAAAAGGGGATATTGGAGCTGAAGGTCCTATCGGTCCTGCTGGACCTCGTGGAGAACAAGGCATTCAAGGTATTCAAGGTATTCAAGGACCTGCTGGTTTACAAGGAGAAAAGGGTGAAAAAGGAGATAAAGGGGATGTAGGTCCGCAAGGTCCTCCTGGGCAAGCAATGGAAATCCTTAACTTAGATGTAATTTTTCAAGCATTACAAAGAGAACCTGCATTTATTTCAGGTAAATAGTGTATAATTGACGATGCTGAAAAAGTCAATACTATTGTACAAACTTTAGTTCCATTTAAGAATAAAACAGTTAATTTGGGATAGACTACTAATCCTAAATTTAATATTCCTATTTCATTATTTTATAAATACTTTAACTCTGATTTTGTATTTTATTTAGATATTACGCTAATCAACAATTTAGTTGCAGGTACTATTAATAATGGAATACCTGTATTAGGAATTATTCATATGCAGATACCAGAAAATGGTACTTCTATTTAGTATTTTTTTAATAATTTTCCA
>NFZC01001934.1_pt1 | contig 45686 bp, 65 predicted proteins | sample 1095391 | NCBI WGS metagenome assembly NFZC01 (sample SAMN03609890, study PRJNA323583) | gut metagenome | isolation source: feces | host: Rattus norvegicus | place: Denmark: Riget | collected 2013
TACTTATGAACCGCAGCAGGAAATTCTTTATTTACTCTTTTTTTTAAATCTTTTTTACATACTCCACAGCCAATATATGTCTATTTCTTAGTTAAATCTGTGACATGTATGCCAATATAAATTTTACCGTTAATTTTATTTTTAGTTTTATAAACTATATAATTTCTCATAAGATATTAAACATTTAGTCGTTGAACATTCTCCTCTTTTAGGAGCCTTTGCTGCTGATTGTCTATTGTAAGCAGTACTTAGGCTTTCACCATATACTATGTTTGTAATTTTTTCTACTTTCGTAACTAAAATTTATTAGTTTACAAACCTTTAAGAGTTTCCAGCAATTTGAATAATTAATTTTTGTAGCCCTCTCAGGCTACCCAAGCTATTATTAACTTGTTTCCTGTATCAGCTTGAGCTTTATCAGCCATATCTCCCATAATCATATTAAAGAGCTAGAGATTAGGCTTACCATTATAAACGTACTTATTAGCTCCTGCCTCAATCTGAGGAACTGCTCCCTCGCCTATATAAATTGGGCGCCCAGTATCCATTAAAGCCCAATTTTTTAATTTTTAGCTTTTAGTTACCTAAAAGATTAGACTATATCTTTAACTTATTCTAAATATTTAAATATAAATCCACCTGATGTTTTTCTATTTCCTTGTAATACATGCCTACATCCTGAAAAATCTTTTGTACACTCAGAAACAGTATTGTATACTTTTATCAGATTTCCATCTAAATCATATTGTCCTACTTTTCTAGGGGATGCCTTAATTTTTATAGGACTTATCTTATCTAATTTTTCAAATTTCCATTGATAATTTGCGAAAGTCCTACCTAATTTAAGTGCTGTCCTTAATCCAACTTTTCCTAATTTTTTTTGTGCATCCAAATAAGAATCAAATTCTTCTATAAACTCTCCAGATAATGTATACTGATAAACTTTTTTGTTATTAATATACTCTTGATTAGCTTTAGAGTATTGAGTATTAAATTCATAAGAAAAATATTTGTCATTACATTTATATCCAAGTTTACAACTTCTATATATATTAGAAGTACTAGTATTATTAACCCTAGCTGCATCAGATACACTTTCATAACAACAATCATATTCTCCAGAATTAGAATATTGAAAAATAGGAATTCTATTATCTGTAGTTTTATATTCAGTTAAATCCAGTTTATCATGTTTTTCTAAAGACCAAAAGTAGTTAGCGGATTTTATCTTCTCTTTTATCGCTCTCTTTATAGTAGTAAATCCTCTTCCTACAGTATAAGATGCTTTTTGTTGAGAATCATATTCAGCAATAAAATTACCCTCTAAATCATATTGATAGCATTTTATTGACATAGTGCTATCTCCTACATTTCCACCTAAAATTTCATTATAGACATCTTTTCTACTTAAGAACTCTTTATTTACAATATCAGCTTCTAAAGCTAAAGCATCCTCTAAAGTATCAAATACTTTAATTATAACTCTTTTGAAATTTTTAGGTCCATATTTTTGAATTGCGTGTTGAAATGCAGTTTTTGGTTTATTATAACTACTAGGCTTATTATCATAACAACCACAGCCTAAGTAATGATCCCATTTATCTGGATTTTCAGTCATATGTTGACCGATATATATTTTTTTATTTATTAAGTTTGTAGTACAATATACTATATATTTCATATTTAAATATTTTAACATTTTAAAATAAGTTATCTACCATTTCCACTATTATAGTGTACGCCCTGCGGCTAGTCGTTAAACCTTACTATACGCTACTTATATAAGCCTGCTTATGTATAGCATTGGCTGTTGATTCTCCGTTATTAGGAATTCCAACAGTTAAATAGATTTTTGAAGTAGCTCACGCTACAAGACCCCAATACTGGAGTTCAGGGTCTACAATAGTTGCCTTTCCTTGTACGTTTACGTTACCTTTATTTAATAGTACATTCTTTATTTTCTATGTCGCCATAGAAATTAGACTATATCTTTAATTTTTATATTTTATAGTATATCCTTTAGTACTTTTAGCACATCCTCTAAGTATTTTATGTACAGTAGAAGAGTCTAATTTATACTTTTTACAAGCAGATGTTACACTATCTAATTCTTCTACAATATCTCCTGAAATAGTATATAATATAACTGCTTTTTTCTTATTTTTAGGAATATAAGGATTAATAAAATTTAGTTTATTAAGTCTTATCTAAAATCCCTTTATAGTTTTTTCATTTAAGATAGAATCAGAAATTTCCTTATAAGTATGTATATTATACTATTTTTTAAATTTCTTAATTTCAATTTCATTAACAAATTTCCCATCTAAATCATATAAATATAATATTTTATTTTTAAGATCTAATCTAGGTTTCTAAACATATTCATCATATAATTCATAAGATAAATAAAATTCTTTAGAAAATGATCCAGAATTAATAATATACATTGTATGACTAGAAGTTAAATTATTACACTTAGCAGCCTATCCTATAGATTCATATATATCAATACATTTTCCATCTTTATTGTATTTATATACTTTTCTAGATTGATTTGGATTAGAATATTCTTCTATATTAATAGACTTTTGGTAGCTCCAATAACTTCCATATAATCTTGATTTTTTATTAATGGAACTATAAACAGACTATTTCCAGGTCTATATAAATTCTATAATATCGTAAATATTATCCCATTCTTTTAACAAAATTCCCTTTGTATCAAATTGATATATTTTATTATAAGTTGGAATAAAAGGTCTTTTAATACCCCCTAATGCAACATTATAAGTATCAGATCTTCTTATAAAATCTTCATTTACTATTTCAGATTCTTTATCCAAAGCTTCTTTTTCTGTATCATATACATATAAAGTAGTTCTTCTAAAATTAGAAGTACCATATTTCTTTACTGCATACTAAAAAGGAAATTTTGGATTCATATATGTAGAAGGATAGTTTATATTAACTCCATTCCCAATATATCCATCAAATTTAGTTAAATTAGAAACTCTATGATAACCTACATAGATTTTATTATTTACAATATTAATTGTTTGATATACTATATATTTAAAATTATTCTCCATTTTGATAATTATTAGTTATTAATTATCTATCCTGTTTCGGATAGTCGTTGAACTTTGTATAAAACTGTTTCCACTAGTTATTATATATTAGCTGCTGATTGTCTTTATAAAAGATTTTCCAGCAATTAGAAGAATTTATACTAGGCTACTATTATGCAATTTTTAACCCAGTATTCTGTGCGTAAACGAAAGTATCAAGGAGTTCTTTCTCCTTTTTAACCATCTTATATACACCCTCAGACTTAGTTCTATCCTTATCATCACATATCTCCATAAATACTTTCTCTTGGAGAGCGTAAAGTGAAGACCATGATGTATCACAACGGAATGTAGTCATGAAATTACGATGACGCTCCGTTTGACTCTAAAACTTTGAGTACAATTATTATTAATTTATAATTTCTTATAAGATCGGACTATATCTTATATTATAATTCTACTACCAAATTATAATACCTTTCTTTTTCGGGAACTTCCCTACTCTACTTAGTTATTCAAAAATAAATTTCTTATTTTTTATCCTTTCGATAGTCTCTGAACATCTCCTATTTGTATAAATAAGATTTTGCTGCTGATTAGCTTAGATTTTTCTTTAGCTTTCCAGCAATTAAGAAAGTTTTATGAGAGCTACTCAAAATTATTAATTTTATACTGAAACCCTCTTCTGATAACTCGACAGTTGCAACAGACTAGAAAGTTGTAGTATCTCCAGGTTTGCAGTAGTCAGTATCAAGAATTGAATCAAAGTTATTATCAATGAGACGTACTTGAACTTCCCATGCCCTATCATGTTTACGAACTGGACGAGTTATAACTTGGCACTATTGCTTACTACCATCTATGCGGAATATATCATACTTTTGGTAATAATTCTCTTCAAATACCATAGTAATTTCAGACCCATTCTCTCCGCGTTCAGTAGGCTCCTCTGCAAATGCAATATGCTTAATTTGATTATTTTCAACACTCCACTCAAATACTAAAGAATCTGTATTTTGGAACTTTCCTACCTTCTCTTTATTATAGAAGACATTGCGAAGTCCATCAGTAAGATAACTTAAAGTACAATCAGTGTATCTTCTAGCAATTACACCAAAGCGATGAGGCTTAGTGCCAATATATTTTGACCAATCTTCATAGGTCTTTGTGTCCATAAAATGTTATCTTATTGGATTTATCCAATAATTCACATAATTTATCATTTTATGTGCTCAGACTATATCTTACTTATAAAAGCTCCTGCGCTCTTGTTGGATTTATTACTGTGCTATTCATCCATTAGTCGTTGAACTTTCCTATTACTTTTATGCACTTTATAGGCTTAGCTGCTGATTATCCAAGTTAGTTGCATGAAGGATTTCCAGCAATTCACAGGATTTTGTATGGGCGACACTCTCACCCATATTGGGTATTCTACTTGTAAATTCTGCAACTAACATATTATTTTACTTAAAAATTAAAATTCATCTAAATCAGTATAAACATCTGAACCTCTATCTAGAGGTTTATATACGACATTAGACTAGTTTATCTTTTTTTCAGCATCAGCTTTTCCTTTTTGATAACTATTTTTTCTAACTTGAGTTATTTCATTCTAAAAATACTCAGTTATATCTTCCATCATTTGTTGTCCATTAAGAGTCAACCAAGCTGTCTATACAAGTATTCTAGGATCAGATAAGGCTTTAGCAAAATGATTATTTCCAGCAGCATCAGTTCCTGTAATAAAATCATAAAGCTCTTGCATATCTTCCTGTTCAAGATTCAAATCATATCCTGAAAACTCAGTAAAATCGTTTATTTCATCGACTACTGATTGAGTAAACTACTCATATTGCTATTGAGCTTCCTACTCTTGTTCTACTTGAGCTTGGCGAAGGTTCTCTTCTTCCACATCTCTATATTCCTTCCTAATTGCGTCAATCTATTTACGAAATAGACTCTCATTTGATTTTGCTCTCTCTAGAGCTTCTTGAGCCTCTTCCTCAGTAACATCTCCCATTCTACTTATAAAATCTGCTATAAATAACTCTTCATCATTATACTAATCTACAGAATATTCTGGCTGAGTACTATTTTGGATGTAGCGATTTATAGTACTTTGCTCCAGATATTGTAAGTATTCTGACGGAGTCATTCCACTCTCTCTTATAGCGTTTATTAACTAAATTTCAGTATCATCTAAGTCAGTTTCTGATTCATCTGTAGATGTGTTAAGTATATTAAATTTATCTTCATTACTTAATGTATCCCAATCTACTTCTTCTACAGATCCTTCTTCATTCTCAAACTTAATCTTAGTTTTGTCATCAATTCCCTTAGCTTTAAGTAACGAGGTAACAAAATCTTCGTCTACTGACTCTTCTGGATCTTTTTCCATTACAGGATCCTATTCTATTAGATCCTACTCTTCACCATCTGGTGTTACTTCATTAGCGAAATCATCAATCTCGTCAATGAAATCATCATTAATTCCTATTTCCATAAATTATTAAAATTAAAATTATACTCTTATAATATATATAATTTTATTACCATCTTCTAAGTTTATAAATTTATTAGATAAGTCTGGAGTTCCATCACTTCCATTACAAATTTTCCATCCATCTGGAGCAGAGACTCCGTTATACATAATTATAGACTATTGTGGTAATAAATTATTTACCCATTCAGTTGATGCTAATTTAGTAGAATTATCTTCAATAGGTAAAGAATAATTACTAGAATACTATATATTATCAAATATAGCTTCATTTGAGTATATCCCATACTTTTCTTCATTTATTATTTCAGATAAGTCTCCAATTCTAGTTGTTATAGTTTCTTCTAAGTTAGATGACTCTATAATATCTAGATTATTTATACTCTATTTTATCAAATTTATTTTTGATTCAGAGGATGTAAGATATACTTGTTTATTACTTAAATACTAAAAAATATTTCCTAAATCAGTATTTATAAGTTCTACCTCTACCTAATATTCAGAACTATTAATTACTTTAAAATCTGCCCGTAATCGAGTATAATATATATCATCAGTATTCTCATCTTCCTATGTTTTATTAATATATACTGAGATAATATCTTTTTCATTAAACTTACTCTAATATTTTAATTGCAATTTATATATATTTGAATCATCATTATCAATATTTACATCGTCAATAGCATTTAATATTAGGTTAGTTTGACTCCACCAATTTTCGTTAGATAGTATTCTATCATTATCAGAACTATTTCTAACAATTAAATTATCTACTTCTAAAGTAGATTCATTATTTTTAGAATATAATCTAAATCCACTTGAAGAATTTGCATTATAGGACTAAAATTTAGATGATATTACATTTGAATTAAATGTAGAATTATCAATACCTAATTCTAAGATATTTTCATTCCCTATAGATATAAATAAATTATTAGTAGATTCTATATGAGATCTAGAATCTCCATCATTATAAATATATAAAGAATTGAATGCTAAAGAATTTTCTTTACCATTTCCTTTAATTACTAATGATCCTATATTACTATCAGATTTCTTAATAGTAAACTACTTATTATATGGATTAGGAATATCCGCTGTAAATTCCAAGATAGACCCTTCCTAAATTATATATAATTTCTACTCAGATTCAACATAAATTATTCCATTCTATAGAGAATCTTCCTAAACCTCATCGAGATTCTTATATATAAATCCTATATTAGTAAGAGCAATATATTTCTGTTCTGGAGTAGTTTTCTACTTATTCTAAAAAGAAACATAAGTAGTTCCTTCAGCACCTGCTAAATCTAATTCAGTTTCACCTACTTTTAATACTACCTTCTCTCCATTAATTATATAAATACCATCTTTTACTCCAACTGAATCTTCTTTATATATGATCTTACAATCAGCATTTATTTTTCCATCTTTTATAAGATCAATAAATTTAGATCCCCATTGGACTTTGACCTATCCTCTGGTTTTTAATATTAGATCAGAGTTAGAATTTCCTATATTATTATAAGTTCTCCCAAATAATTTTGTAGTCTATTCTGACATTACTATATAGTTATAAAAATTTCCTCTTTAGCTTTAGTGAGAATATCCATTAACTTTCTAAAAGTATTACTTGAATTTAATACTTTACCTACTAACTTGTTTTCTCCTACTAAAATACAACCAGAACTGTCCTAGGCAGAGTTCCCTATATGTATAAGTACTCCACTATATCCTGGAACCTATAAAAGTCTGGGTAATTTACCTCCCCACTCTTTAGCCCAATGCTTATTCTTAAATTTAGGACTAACTGTATTCATATTAATCTTATAAGTACCAGCAGGAATAGCAGTCTCTCCATATACTTTAATAGATTTTATTTTATCTAATGACATAGACTAATTAAGTCCTCTGTCTTTATCTTCTAATGTATCTGAGAAGTATTTACCATCAATATACAATTTACCGATAGTATATTTTTCTTTTTTAGCTATTCTTTTTAATAAAAGGTTCATATTCAATTATATTTAATTACTTATCAAATATAAACATAAAATGCCTAATTCCAAAATTTTATTTCAGAATTAGGCATAAAATAAATTAAATCATATCTTCCCATTCGATTGGTACTCCTAGCTTAGCCATATCAGCATACCATCTATTAAAGATTAAATTACCTTCTTTATCAAATATATCTTTTAAAAATAATACAAAATGTTTTTCATCAGATATACTAGAACCATAAAGAATAGACTTACACCAATTAGCTATATATACACAATCATATAATTTTGCATTACTTATTTCAACATTATGTTGACGTAATAAAGTATCTAATTTTTCTTTTGTATACTCCTTTTTTGAAAGATTACTACAAGCAAAATCACATAACTTTTTATTAAAATGCTAACCGTAATATCTTAAATAGTTTATAAAACCTTCTGGTTTAATATCATACTCTGTAAAATCCTCTTTCATAGGTTATAAAATAAAATAGGTAGCAACTAATAAAGCCACCACCTACCTAAAATTAATATCCATATCTTCCTCCTCTTCCTCTACGACCTCTTGCTTCGTACTCATCTTCCTCAGCAAACCTATCACGATCATAGATTTCAGAATGTTCCTCTAGCTTCTTTATCATCTTACAAGCTATAGTCTTTAGTCTATGAAGATGCTCTATTGTATCTTCATAACTATCTTGGTTTATTTCAATAAATCCTTTCATGCTAATTAAATTTTATTTCTTGCGTTATAGAATAGTTAATAATTTATCTAATCTTCTTTAAGATTTCTCCTTCGTAAGTTTATCAGATATATCTTTTTCACCTTTGAACTTAGCTAGCAATTGAGACATCATATTTTCAAGATTAGCATTTGTCTACGCCATAGCTGCAACTTGATTTTTTAAATTAGCTATTTCAGCATCCTATTTCTACTTTTCAGCATACTCTGGATTGAGCTATTGCAGAATGGATTCATAAGCAATAATTTTCTATTTCTCTTCATCAACACGCTTAATGTGTTCTTCTGAGCGATTCTTTAAAGTAGTTAGCTCATTATTCATAGCATCTCGACTCATAGAGACAACGATATTTCCATATCCATCTCCAAAGTCAGCAATCTCTTTATTAGCTGGTAATCTCTAAAATTGTTGAGTATTTCCATTTACTGATACTACAACATCTACTACATACTCTGGTTGAGAACCTATACCCTAGGGGATAGTTGGAAATTTAACTTGTGGTGCCGTAACCGAAGTTACCATTCCAATATCCAACCTAGGAGTAGTTCCTTTAGTTAAAATATAGAATTGCTAGTTAGTTCTAAGGGACTAAAACATATTTAATAAAATTAAGCTGTTGGAGTGACTGGAATATCATTTACAACTTGGAAAATACCCTAGCACTTATCATAATATACTAATAAGTAGCTTCCTCTAATAACTCTATTAGAAGTCATAGGAGAACCAGAACCTCCTAATAAAGGAGTTCCTGTAGATCCTGTCTATGGATTTGACTATGTTTCCAATGAAACTGTAAAAGCTGCCGAGCCTGCTCCAGCAGATGGTGTCTAAGATATACGAAGGAGCATTAATCCTTCATTACATAACTATTTGAACCGCCACGGGCAGAGTTGATAAGTAACAACACTACCTGTAGTCGTTACCGATATGGTTTGCATCTAAGGAATACCTCTATTATTAATTCGCTTGATTGGAAATCGCCTAGCTAACATTTGGTTACTCCATTGAGAATATGGTAAATAATAAGGGTTCATAATTATTCATTTTTGTTATTAACATCCACAGTTTCCTCCGCCATAATATCCGTATGGATAATTATCGCTTTGGCAACCAAAAGGATTGCAAGTAATATAGGCAGGAATCGGACAAGGACGCAACTGATTAACAAGGTTCTAAGTCTATTGCTGCTAAGAAGCAGAAAGTTGATAAGCATTACGCTCATCTCTTAATGTCTAAATCTCTCTAGCCATCTCACGCATTTCAAGCTAACAGAATTTGTCATTAATAACTTGAGTCTAAGCAGCGATAGCATTTTTAAGTTCACAAGTCTACTGTGCAGTTTCATAATTAGTTGAAGCAAAACCACGCTCTACAGAAGAATTAACAGAATTAAGAGCATTCTGTAAAGTATTAGTTTGATTAACTGTAGCTAACTGATTCTCATAACCCTGACGAGTAATAGAATCACGAAGTGTGCAGCAGCACTCTGAAAGTTGACGAGAGATTTGACAATCACCTGCATTAATAGCATTAATAACACGTTCTGCTGAGAAACCAACAGCACCAGCAACCTTATCAATTCCACCCTTTACATCACATATAGCACTGTTAAGAGTATTGAAATCACAATTAAGTTGTCCAGCAAGCTACCCAATAGCAGCATTATTACCCTTAATAGCATCCATTAAAAGGTTAGAGTTCTAATTACTATTCATCTAATCACGGAGTGCAGATAATTGTGCCTGTACTTCAATATTCTAAGCACCTTGACATCCTCCTTCTCCCCAAGCTCCATTTCCAAAGAAACGATTAGCAAACATCATCCATACTAAGTAGATGACAAATTGTATTACGAATATACCGTATCCATATATTCTCTCTATGTTACCATAGAGATTAGACTATATCATATCTTGAAAGTAATACTCTCAAAATTCTCGTGCTTCGATTTTACTAAAATCTACTTCCGTGAGGAATAGTCGTTGCACCTTCAAATAAGAATTATTCTTATTAGCTTGGCTCATGATTGTCCTAAAAGGAGTTTCCATGAATTCACGAGATTTTAAATCCGCTCATCTTAGTATAGTTTACGGATTGTTCCACTGACCATTCATACCTCCATTCATCATAGCCATCATAGGCCATGCCTAATTCATGCCATTATTGTTAGATAAGCTAGAAGCTAATAAGGCAGTGTCAACTCCCCTATCAGAGTCTTGGAATGTATAAATTTTACTGTCTGACATAAAAATATATTTAGAAAATAGTTAAACAATATATCTATATTACTAAAAATTCAATCTAAAATTCTATTACAAAGTACTTCATAATTTTTGTTACTTTTTTGTAACATTCAAATATAGTAATATTATTTAACTATCCAAACTAATTTATGTTAAAGAAAGTTAATTTACGTGATAATTTTTATCTAAAACATAAAACAAAAATCCGAGAGTAAAACTTACCCTCGGATTAATTATATTATTGATAATTTTATTTTATTAATGCAAGCAATTTTTGTAAGTCACTTGCTGTAAGTGTAACATCTATACCACCAGTATCTTCATATAACTAAATATAGCCTGCTCCCATAACAGAGTAATTACCAGTATTTGAATAGTCATTTACAGCTACACCTTCTTGTGTAATATTTACATTATCCTCACTTGCATCTCCACATACTATTTCTCTAGTAGTTGTTAATGTTGGAGTTGTTATTCCAATTGATTCCAATTTAGTATTAGTTGCAACAGTCATTGATTTTGCTATTATCATCTAGTTAGTTGAAATAGCTGGACCTGATATAGTAGTAATACCATTCTCAAAAGAAATAATAGCATTTTCATTCATCTATCCTCCAGATAATGGAAGATATGTAGTAGAAAGATTATTTATAGTAGATTTTATATTATTAAGATCTTGCTTATCAACTGATGTCATACATCCAGCGTCTGTAGTAGTAGCTGCTGGAATATGAATAGCTCCTCCATTAATATTAGATCCAGTAGGACTAATTCCATCATAGTCTAAGTATACAGTGGATGCATCTGTTGAAAATCCTAAATAAGCAGTTCCTATTACTCCTAATCCTTTTATATTATCTAAGTATTTTTTATCACTACTTGACATTACTCCAGCTTCCGTAACAGTAGCACTATTAATCATTGCAGTAGAATAATTATCAGTGAATGCTTGTTTTAAATAGAGTTCAACATTATTGCTAGTATGTCCAGTATCTATCATATCACCTAAGTCATCCTTAGACCACCTTGTAAGTGTATCTAAATTTGTTTTATCCTCAGCAGACATTACTCCTGCCTTTTCTGTTGTTGCTGCGTCTATATATATTTCTTCTGTTGTTAAGTCATCAAGTGGTCCGGTATATACATTTCCTAATGTAACACTATACGTAGTAGCAGGTCTTGCATTACCAGAACATTCTAGGTACCTACCTTTACTTCTATCATAATAATCGAGAATTTCTTTATAAGTGTTATCAAAATCATTAGTACTTAATCCCTTACCAGTAACTTTATCGACCTTATTATTTAATAGAGATTGTAATTCTGATTTAGTAAATGGACATGGATAGAACTTATCATGTGTCCATATTTCTTGAGTGTCTTTTATAAAGACTATTGATTGATACTTTATATCTGGTGCTCCAGATATAGTAGTTCCAACTCCACCAACTTTATAACTAGTATTAGTTGAGTTAGTAGATACTTTCTATGTATTAAAAGTAGATTTATTATTAAAATGTATAAGTTTTTTATTAATTGCCATATTATTTAAAATTTAAAATAAAAATAAGAATATAATATCTTATAGCAGTTTATAGAAAAAATGAGGAAGAGAGAATTAGATCCCCCTCCTCCTCATATAGTTCATCAAAGTTCCTCCCAAGAGAAGAGATCTTCTACATAAGTTTTAACATCACTAGCCTCAGCAAGACCTTTAGCAGAACTAGAGGCAGTTGCAATATCTTTTACAGTGAGAGAAGGGGTAAGATTAATAGTTGTACCTGATTTAGCAGCAGCGACTGAGATATAAGTTCCAGTATTTGCAGCTCTTACTGTCTATACTGCGGTATCTGCTTTACCTCCTTGAGCTGATGTAGCGTAAGCAGTAGAAGCAGTATATGCAGCTGATCCAAGACCTACTATTGATGCACCAAGAGTATTATTAGACATTGCAAGATTTACACTACCATTTACAGTATCAGCAGTAGCAAGTGTAATAACTCCAGTCTTTCCTCCAAATGAAGTTACACCAGAAGCTTTAGCATCTGCTATACCTTTAGTAAGTTTTCCAATAGCAATATCTACTGAATCACCGGCAGCAGGAGCAGAATATGAAGATGCAGCTGTAGGAGATTTAAGTTTAAGATTAGCTCCATCATAAACATCAACAAGATCCTTTACACTGAAGCGAATTACGCTATCTCCACCGTCAGCATTAAATGTTAACTTAATATAAGGAACTGCTTCTGTTACTCCAGATTCAGCAGTTTGGACAAGTTCAGCTCCACTTATCATACCATCCTTAATAAAGGCAGTAGCATCTATTGATGCTATCTCAGCTGATCCAATGCCAGTAAGTTTAATCTTCTTATTGGCAGAATCATAAGTAAGACCAAGTGTAGAAGAAAGAAGTTTAGAGGTACTATCAAGAGCAATTATCTTATCATTTGCTGCTACTCCCTACACCTTATCAGCTGGGATAGTTACAGATGCTTTAAGACCATTTGCTCCAGTACTAAGAGTTACATTACCAGGAGTAGTTGTATCTAATTTAAGACCAACAGTAGGAGCAGTAGCTGTACCTGCAATAGCAATACCTGCATTTGCAGTAGCCTTAACACTTGCTACCTTAGCATCTGCTGTAGACTAAGCAGTATTAGCTGCATTCTAAGCAGTAGTAATCTTATTATCAAAGTAAGATGTAGCTTTATATGCTGCATCACCAAGTCCCTTTACTGCAACATCAGATCCGTTAAACTTAACAGTACCGTTAGCTGTACCTGTAGCAAGAGTATTAACAGGGCTATTAATTGATACTCCATCTTCTCCAACAGTAATAGTAGTTGCACCTGTACCAGTAAAAGTAATTGTTTTAGCAGTAGCCGTAGCAGATGCATTATTAGTACCATCACTTATAGTAGTAAAAGAATAAATAGTCTAAAGTGCTGCTAATGCAGTTTGTAAATTAGTAATCTTAGTTTTATAAGTATCAGGAATAGCATAAAATGTTCCATGAGTCCAAATTTCCTAAGAATCCTATATAAACACAATACTATTAGTATACTTAGTCTTAAGAGTATCAGTAAATGTAGCTTTTTTAGCTATATGAATAAACATTTTTTCCATAATCAGAGTTCTTTCCAATCAAGAGCGATTTTTATATTATTATTTACTGTATTTAATACAGATCCTGCTGTATCTCCATCTCCATTAAGTATATTCAGAGCAGCTGTATTTGCCTCAACCGAAGTTTTTAAAGTAGCAATTTCACTAGCATTAGTGTCAATAAGTTGTAATTTTTCTGAACTAATAAGAGAGCTACCTTCAACCTTCTCTACATATCCAGTTAACTAGGTATCAGTATAATCCTTAGCTAATTTAAGAGTATTAGACAACGATCCAGCAGTGTCCTCATTACCATTAAGTACAGTAAGTTTACTAGAGTTCTATTGTACAGTCTATTTAAGAGTGTTAAGTTCATCTGTAAGATCCCCTGATGCTCCATTTATAGCCTAATCAACCTCATCTTTTGTGTAATATCCGGAGAGGTCTATAGATCCTCCAAGTGGATCCCAATCAGTACCAGTCCAAGCATAGTTAGTACCTGCTGGAATATTACCATTAGCAGTAGTTACATTATATACATCACCTTTCTAAGGATCAGAAGGAAGAGACTCAAAATCAGTAACAGTTCCTTTATAATTATATACTGATGAAAGAGAAGTCTTAAGATTCTCAATTTTGTCGTTTAAAGTTTTTCCCTATGAAGCAGCAAGAGCTTTTGTTGAATCAGTACTTGTTAAATTGTCTACTACATCTATTTTTGCAGCAGATGCATCTATTCTAATCCAATTATCAGCATCAGAATATGCAGATGGATTAGATACTGGATCATAATTTTTAAGCATATATAATCCATGATTCTCAAGCACAGATACTACTAATCCATCATACAACCATATCTTACTATCTTCATCTATCCATGTACTTGACTCTGTTAATTCTAGTACGGTAGGAACAATAGTACGAGCATCTATAGGAGCTGTACTTTTAATTTCAAAGTTTCCTGAGAAATTTAAATTACCTTTATTTCTTGCCATGATTATTTAGTATAAGTTACACGATAGTTAAATCCTCCTACGAACCCTGCATCACAACGTGTATACACATTATAAGATACATTAGTTCCATTAACATCTATATTTTCTGTAGTCTTACTCCACTATGTAGATAAATTCATTACTTGCCAGTCATTAGCCTTTAATGGATTTTCAAACTCAATTTTTGTAACATTATGTGGGAGCTTAAATGTATGTTTAGAAGGATTCTCTGCTGGGAGTTTCTAAGTAAATGTAGTAGAATTAGTTAAAGTAAGTTTAGTAAATGTTCCCTCTGTGATGTTAGTAGCTGTAGTATTAGCATAAAAAGGATAAACTCCATAAACAGCAACTGCTCCAGATACTTTACTACCAGCAGGTAGCTTTACAAGAGATGTAGCAGGATTTCCTTTACTATCAAGAGGTTGAGGTCCTTCATTATAATTTACTTTATAGTAGTAATTAGTAGTACCTACAGTTACTGTTCCAGGAGTACTACCAACAACATTACTTTCAGTTCCTGCATAAAGAACATCAGATACTTTTTCTCCAGCTCTATTGGATTTTACTATAGTTCCTATTTTAATAGATCCTGGATTCCATACAGTAGTAAAATTAGATGCTATTGGAGAAGAAGAACCTACTTCCCTAATATTTGCTACTCCAGATTTTAAACTAAGAGATACAGAAGGCTCTACAGCTGTTGGCTAAATAGTAGGAAAAAGAAGATCATCAATTATTTTAGATAATGGTTTCCCCTTATAAACACTTACTTTAGTTCCTTGTGGTATACCTCCTAAAGCAGAAACAGTAGCAAGATTAGGATCCAGATCTGTTTCATAATTAGCTGTAAATCCAGCACCTTCAAGTGCTTCCTTCAAGTTATCTACAGCAGCTCTATCCTCATCACTAAGAAGTTTATCTCCAAAATTAACCTCAATTACTGAGTCATCTGCCTTGGTAAAAATTAATTTATTTGTGCTAGTATCAAAAGAGACATTTTTAATTTTCTCATTATCAATGCCATAATTAACTCCATTAAGAAGAAGTTCACCAGTATCAGTAGCAAAGAACAGAGCATCCTATAAAGAAGAATTTGTAGGATATGTATATTTAGATTTTAATCCTCTATAAAATTGTATCATATATAAAAATTAAATAGATTTCCATTCCATACCAACATCGGACAACTAGTCTAGTACATACTATTTAGTTGCCATGTTAGTATCAATCTCCTATTTCGTATAATAATTATCTAAATTAGTAGTACCACCCCCTATTTTGTATTCACCAAAATAGAAGTAGTCTTTATCTTGTATAAAATAAACTGTAGTATTATCTTTCTAGGGAAGATTTAAATAATCAGAGAGAGTGTATAATTTAAAATTTAATAATCTTCCCTAGTTATCTAATATAATCTTAGCTTTTAATCCTTCTAATTCTTTAGTTAACTATAAAGAATCTAAAGTTTGAGCTATTTTTAAATCTGCATGTACTCCTTTAACAGATTCAGATAATTGTACTATAGTATCAGAATTATCTAATTTCAAATTAGAAGAAATAACATTATTATCATCTACAGTAATAACTACACTATTAGTCTCACATCCAGTATACTAATCTATTTTAGAAACAAATTCAGTATTATCAGAAAATTTTATATAATATACTGGTGTATTAATATCTAAGGAACTTCCATTATCTAAATCTTCCTATGTAATATATCTTCTTCCAAATCCTATTATTGCTTTTCCATTTGATGTTATCTCAGAAATATCTAATCTAAATATTTCATCTCCTAAAATATTAAGTCCAATTAAGTAAGATCCAATTACTTTTAAAGAATTAAGAGAAGATAAAGATATATTTTCAGAGATCTATCTCAATAACTCAGAGGTAGGAACAGTTCCATCTTCTAATGTATTAGATACTGAAAATTCTCCAAAATTAGTCCATAGATAATCTAACTAACTTTGCCCTGGTTTTCTATTATCCTTCATACCAATCAAACTCAGATATTTGCTAATCAAATGAATCTAATTTCTATTTATCTTCTTTAGTTAAAACTCCTGAACTATTTTGAGTAGCTCTGGGAATATTTACTCCTCCGTTAACTATAGGTATTCTAGTATTATCTACTGAAATATACTCTATCTAAGTACTACCTTCTGATTGAGACTAGAATGGATTCCATCCAGAACTCTCATGTCTATTTTCCCAATTAATTAGCTAATAATAACAATTACTACTTACTACAAACCAAAGCTAGCCAATAGCATCATTATCTGTATTATCTTTTGATTTACTTAATATTGCATCTGATAAATTATATAAATCAGTAAGAACCTAAACAGTCTTATGACCTGATACTTCATTTGCATAAACAATACCAAATTCTTTAGGATTGTTAGATTCTAATGTTCCTGGATATTTAGCCATAATTATTCAAATTTAAGTTCTACGTTTGTAAAAGCTCCTCTATTTTTAGAAGTATAGACGTAATAGTCTATAGATAGTCCTGCCTGGTTAACTATTGTTTGTTCTGTTCTATTAAAATCTTCTAAAACTGGAGATGCTCCATTCTAGGTTATCTTACTTAATACTCCTAAACTCTTTGGGTAAGCATATGCCCAGTATTGAGTATTATTTGCTGTAATATTAGGTAATGTAATAGCTTTAGTGTTCTATAATTTATTATTCGCTAAATCTGAAATATTAGGAACTGAAGAATTAGTTATTCCATAATATACCCTATGCTAAAAAGATACAGATATTGTAGATGAAGTTATATCATTTCCAGTAGCTGCGATAATATTAGATCCACTAACCATAAAACCACTCTTAGGAGATACTAAATTCTATGTAAAAGTTTGAGAAGTTACTATATTATTTACAATATGGTTTTCACTATTTTTTCCAGATACAGGTAATATAGTTCCGCACACTCCATTAGTTGAAGTAGGATCTTTTTTAGAAGAATCATGAATCCACTTAAAATTAAATGTTCCATTTACCTTATATCCATTTTCCAAGGTAAGATTCCTAGTACTAGCATTTATTGGAGAGGTTGTTCCATCTTGATTAAATATTTCCCAAGTAACATTTAAAGTAGGTTCTACCATTACTTTATCTACTAAAGGAATTATTTTTGATTCCTGTCCATTAGTAAGTAATTTAAGATTTCCATCCTAGTATTCTATATCTACTTCTGAAGAGTTTACATATAATCCATCTTCTGCTTTAATTAATTTATTATTTTCTTGTTCTGAAACCTTAATATCAGCAGATAATAAATCAACACCCTATATATTTCTTGCTTTATTAAGAATAACTACACTATTAGATGGATTAGATATATCCCATTCTTCAATTAATTCACTAACTGGAATTCTAACTTCTTTCTAATCAGTATCTGAAGTTTTAAATATTAATATTATTTCTTCTGAATCTCTACTATAGAATGCTCTATCTATGATTAAATTTTTACTATCTTCTAACTCCTAAATCTTATTGTTAAGTTCATTTATGGAATTTCCAGATATTAAAGGAGTAAGAGTAAGTTCTCCATCTACATCAATCACCCAATATAACGTCTATTTATCTTCTGTAGATACGATTTTAAATAATCCTTTATGTAATGTAGTATTATTTAGCTCATCTGTATAAAAATCTCTTAAAGACTATTCACTATCAAATATGTAGTTTGCCTCTAAAGGATAGTTTCCAGTTCTAATAAAACTACCAATTAATTCACTATATTGACTCATATTATTTTAATATAAATTATTCTTTAAATTCCATAATATTATCTGAATCATCAAGAGAAAGGACACTTGCTGAACGGCTTAAATCCCCTGCGATATTATCCGTGTCCTCGTATTTCATCAGCTTGTCCATTACGAGCTTCATCTCCTTTTCCGTGAGTTCCCTGTCGAAGAGGATTAGGGAGTTGAGAGCCATGGTCGGAAATCTGCCTGCCAGAGTCTCATCAGTTGCAATGACAATACCTCTACTTGCTGGCAATTCATACACCTCATTTGCATTAACAGATACTACCTGTCTTTTATTCAAGAGGTCTACATGCCTGAGCTTATCGTTATACTGCCCATTGATGTAAGTGCCATTACTATTATAGGTATTGTATGCTATCGTAATAAGTCTATCCTTGTTAGTCATTAAAGCATATTGGTTACCTGCCTGCTCTTGTCTCTGTGTATAATACGAGACATAATTAATGTACTCCATCGGGAATGTCGGCACAAAGTCCATCATCATGCACTTAGCCCCATGTGTCAAGGTTGGTATTATACCGTACATCTTTGTTGTAGGTGAAGGGTAGTTGGAGAGGAACTCCAATTCACATTCATCGTCTGTTGTGAAGTTATATGCTCTAATATCAACTTGTGCTACAGGAACAAGGGTCTCGTCTGTTGGCTCTATTGTATAAGTAATTTGCGGAACAATATATGTACCATCCCTTCTCATTACCAAGTGGTATCTATACCCACTGTTAACATTATCCAGAATATTTATCTGGATATGTTTATCTACTCTTATTTCTGGTTGAACACCCATAACTCTACATATAAAAGATGGAACCGTAACATTCAAATTTTGTCCTGCACTTCCTCTGATATATTTTGTTATCCTGCCATTATATTTACATTTGAATTTATTCAATCCTATAGCTGTGGCAACATTACTCAACGTAACATTATCCCTGTTAATCACATATTCAGGCGTAACCCCGTTGAATACAAGGGAGTTGGGAAACATTTCCGTACCCATCCCACTGAGACCACCAAACACAAAATTCTTCAACTCCAACGGATGATTATTACCACTCAAATCCTCTAACACAGGATTCTCGGCAAGGCTCTCGTTCGTACAGCCCTGCCTCTTGACGTTATACCAGCCCAGTATATTATCTTTTAAGTCTGTATATATTAAATCCTCTCCTTTATATACTCTACGTATTTTCTTATCTCCTGCATATATAGAAGATACTTCTTTATCTCCTACTTTAATATCATTCATTTTGTAAAGTATTAGTTGGTGTTACACTATCTTCTACTACATAGTATATTGTATTAGTATCTTTTATTTCTAGTGCTTCATATTCTGAGACGGTAAGTATTTGAATAGGAGTCATGTCAGTTTTCTTAGCAAATATATTATTCGTTTCAACTTTAGTATATACAGATTCTATATCTACTTTACTAGATAATTCCTCTTTAGTAGCTACAGTAGGACTCCACTAGTTAAATAAATCAATGGGTAATCTAGATTCTGCAATTGCTTTTAACTAATTACCTAATATATCAATTTCAGATTTAGTATAAGTTTCTTCCTTATTAGCTTTACCAGCCAATACACCATTTATAGCATTAATTGAATCACTATCCTCACTTAATCTATCTGCTATTTCACCTAGTGTATCCAAAGCTTCAGGTGCTGTACCTATAATATCTTGTATACGTATATCTACATCTGACTTTGTGGCAAGTAACTATTTATCTGTATTATATGTTAACTTATCAAGCTTATTCTCTAATTCGGAATTTATGTTATCTATTCTATTAGCATTCTACGTAGTTAAATTAGTAACTCCTTGTAATGCTACTTTACTAGCATAATTATCTAATAGTGATATATCTGCTTTATTATCTAAATCAGATTGTTTTGCATAAATAGATAAATCAATTAATATTTTATTATACCACGAATTAGAAGAATCTAACTATAAGAAAAGTGCAATCTATCCTTCTTGTATTTCTATATTCTGAAAATTAGAGTATATTCCAGGTTGTGTTGCAATATAAAATATAGGTCCATCTGGAATACCTGGATCAGTAGTAGGAGTAGCTATGCCTGCAAAAGTTGCATTCTAGCCTAATGAATTAATAATTTCAATAAGTATATCCTATAAATCCTAAGCAGAAATTTCCTAATTATCATTAGGTTTAATAACACTCTGTATAGATTGTTTTAATATTTCCCAATTATTCATGTTTATAGTCGTTATTAAAATCATTATTAAAATCACCAGCAAGTTTAGAGAAATTAAAAGTAACTTCCTAGTTTAAACTTGATAGTGCTTGTTTATATATGTATATCTTGTATATAATATTACCTTCTACTCCTTCAATTTGTAATGGTATCATATCAATTACATCAAATGCCTATATTCCAAACTTCTAAGACATAATAGTTATGTTATCTAAATTAGGATAACCTTCAGGTAATACTATAAAAGGATGTCTTAATCTTGAATCCTAAAATTTATAAGTAAAAGTATAAGTTGTAGTATCCTTAGAAAAATTTACAAATCTATTCTAAGTTCCTTCTATATCTTCCTGCTATAATTCTTTAAGATATTCCATAGTAATTGTATTTCCAAATTTCCATTTTGGAAGTAATCCTATAAAAGTAGGGAGAGAGCATTTAACTGTTTTATTTACTTCATATACTATTCCGTTACTATAGTATGCTTTAAATATAAAATTAGTATCACTTGTAATAGGTAAACTATCTACAGTAATACAGTTACTCTCAAATTGTTCTCTATTAAAAGTATAGATTAACTAATCATTCTAATATATTTCCGCATACTAAACTAGGCTTATGGATCCTTTTATACATACAGTAATAGGACAAATATTGGTAATAGTAGTGTAGTCAGGAACATCTATTGAAATTCCTTTTCCATAAAAAATAGCATCACATACTTCTTGTAATGACATTTCTTCAGGAACTTGTGTATTATCTTCTATAAAACCAACTGTAGATTCAACTGGGCCTGATGTTCTCCAAATACACTCTTTAGCATCTATTTCTTTAGATATATTTTGAAGAGCTTTATTTAACTATTGTAAGGTAATAAGTTCATTATCATATACTGCATCAACTCCCTCTTGAGGAGATGTAAAAGGAATAGATCCGTCTGATTTTACAAATCCCTCTTCCCTTATACTTTCTAATCTACTATCTACTGAATCCTAATAGTACTATAAATTATACTCAATAGCCTCATCTATGACTCTATGTATTATAGAGTCAAGCTAACTTCTAGAATATGTCTATGTTTTATCAAACACATCCTTCTTCTTTATATAGTACTAAAGTCTGTTATTTATAATAGAAAGAAATCCATGAGGATCAACATCTGTAGTATGCTAAGACATTAAATTGTCTACATAAGACTTAGTAGTTAAGTGACTACCAATCTAAGGAGTTTTTCCATTCTATGGAGATTCAAATGAAGTAGATCCATCTTTCTTAATATATTTTCTAAGTAATGTATCTATATCTGATTTTGTGTATAAGTTAGATTTAGTAAATACATCTTTATACTAAGCATAAGATTTAAGTGTATTTTCTAGCTATGTTTTAATCTAATCTGTATACTTTTCAGATGTTTTTGAACTATTGTCTATTTTAGTATCAACATATTCTTTTGTAGGAATATATTTACCACTGCCTCGTTCTAACATACCTATGTCAATATTTATTGACTATGCTTTTGTAAATATATTAGATTGATCTGTTTTAGCAACATTTTGCACTGCTTCTGAAATCTATCCTTCTATGTTATGTGGATCTCTATTTGGATTAATGTGGTCTGATACTATAGTATTAACTTGATCAATTCTATTTTCTAGGTTATCAGTAATATCAGTACTTGGTACATTTATATTATTTCTAACTCTAGCTTGTTCATCTATACTTTCTTTATATTCAGAAAGACAATTATCTTTTTCCAAATACTATATAGTAGGTAATTCATTAACTATAGGTTTCTCAATTAGTTCTTCCTATTCAATAGGTATTATTGATTCCATTTGTTATTTAAATAATATTGTAAAGCAGTTAATGATAATTTATTATCTAATTCATTAATTAATTCTATAAAAGAGATCTCTTCTAGAATGAACTCATAATCTGGTTTATATCCTTTTCTTACTTTACATATTAATTCATAAAATTCTTTAGATATTTTCTCTTTTAATTTATTTAGAACATCCACAGTCATTTAATTTTGCATTTATATTAGTAGAAGAACATAAACCATTACATCCCTATAAATTTTCTATAATTCTTTCTATTTCTCCTAATGTAGGATTATCTTCTGAGTGTATATCTATTAGATATTGAATAACATTTATAGCCATCCATACAAGATCTCTTTTAAATACTAATTCACTATCTATATTATTTTTATTCCAACATGGAGAAAATCCTCTTTGATTAAAGATTTGTTTACATAGTTCTGCGTAGCACTTACGTAAATAACTTATAGAAATGTAATCTACCTCACATCTATATACAGAATAATTACCACTGTTTAAATTAAAATCAACTAGACAGTTTATAGAAAATTCTTCTGGTTCTTTATTACTAATTGGATTATATTTATATACTCTATTTCCATCACTAAAAAATATATTATCGTATGATGTAAGAAGTGTTCCTTTTCCAAGAAGCTATCTTTGTTCTTCAAACCACTATTTAGTAGGTAATATAATATGTACTACAGAAATCCACCCATCCTTTTGTACAGGAAGCTTAATGGCTTCTTTAGTATTATGTTGAGTTATTATTGTGTTACTATATGTGGAACCTTGTGATTTATTATATCTAATTAAATCAATAGATATAGTATCAGAGTATTTAAATTTATGTACTCCAGAAATATCTGAATAATCACTTTCATCAGTTATATATACACTATAATTTTTAGTATATACTTTTATTTTTGGTGTCATGAGCCGACTTCTCTAAGCCTATCATTATAGGGATTATTATCATATAATTGACGTATCTCTACTTCTGTTCTACGTTTCTACTCCTCAGCAGTAGCTTCTCTATAATCTCTTTCAGTATGTGCTTTATACCATTCTATCTCATATTTCATTTTAAGCTCCTGCTACTCTAGCTAAAGTTTACTTTCATTTAATTTCTAGACTTCTTTCTAAGAGTCTTCAATTTGTTTAGATGCTTGTTTTAGCTATTCTTGTAACTATTCTACTTGCTATGTTAGCTATTGTATCTAATTATTTTCCTATTTTTGTAACTTCATAGCTCTTTTTATTTTACGTTTTAAATCTGGAATACTCTTAGATGTAACAGCTTCAACTATAATATCTGGAGGAAGTCCACCAGATTTTACAAACTCAGGAATAATACTTTTTATCTATTCTAAATCTCTTACTATATCAGAACTAGTTATTATTCTTATATCATGATCAGTTACTGTGAAATACTCAGGAAGAGCAGTAAATATTTTCTAATATTTATCACCTAATACTATTGTTCCAGTTAATCCATTTTTAAAAACTATCTTAGCTAGATTTAAACAATCTAATAGCATTTCATTTACCATTAAATCCATCTAATGATAATACTATTTAGTAATTATAAATGAATTATTCTATCCTATTTTTACATTAGTAACTGCATCTCTCTACTCTATACCATTTAGTCTTTCTCTAAATACTCCAGTAATAGAAGAGGTAGTCTATTCTATTGCTTCAATAGCTACCTAAATAGCTTGTATAGCTTGAGCTTTTACAGTATTATCATATCCATTAAAAATAGTATTAAGAGGTGCCTAACCATTATTTGCTCTTCCCTCCTGGCTAGAATCTAATAATGCTAAACCCTATTTCTTATATGAAATCCATTTCATTAATCTTTCAGGAAGTGCAGCTCCTAACTCAGCTGGAATAAGAGTTAAATCAATCCAATCTCCTACAGTACCACTGTTAGCAACAAGATTATCTCTATAAAAATTTAAGAGATCATACTACAAATATCTTCGATGTAAGTCGTTAATTTACATCCGTGTTAGAATCTTTCGATTCTTCACTGCTCTAGCTTTCGCTAGAAGTTGAGACTATATCATATATTAAATTCTATTTTATTGTTGGTAGTAATTCATTAGTAAATGTTTCAGTAGAGGAGCTATATTCCCATCTACTAGGAGTATATAGATTAAGCTTTATTATTTGTTTTAATTTTAGCTCAAACTCTTTACATTGTACTGCATCGGGAAAAGTATGTGTATAGATAACTTCAATATTATAATTAAGACTTCTATATTCTCTAAACCTTCTTATATCTCCGTCTTTTAACTTATAAGATATTCCGAGTTTATAGAAAGATTCTTTCTCATCATAAAGTCTTACTAAATAGAAAGTATCTGATTTTTCCCAACTTTTATTACAACAAGGACAACCAGTTCCAAGAAAAATACTATCTGAATCAATAGATTGTTTTCCATGTATAGGACATATCAAAGTAACTCTACCTTTATGTCTATCCGTAGATTCTATTTCAAAATTATATTTATTATCATATAAGAATAATAACTAGTTCTTAAAATAGTCTTTTCTATTAATAGCAGATCTAATATTAGGTTCATGTCCATGGAGTAGGTTATCTGGAGTAACACTTACTAACCCATAATTAGTATTAAATAACATTTTTTCTTGAGCCTTAACGTATTCAGAAGCAGGAGAAAGTTTTTCTGCTATGTCTGGATATATGTCTCTTAACTAATTCATAAAATACTCAGTCTTGTTAAGAGCTGCTTTTATATTAGGTCTAAAATGGATAAGCTGTCTAGCAGTTTTTACTTGCATAACTCCATATTTATCTTCACATAATATTGGATGTGTTAATCCTTTATACTTTCCAACAATTTTAATTTCGCCACTATAAATTTTGGCTACTTCTTCTTTAAAAGTTTCTTCATTATATTTCATAACTACTTTTTTTAATTATTAATTTAATATTCCCGCGCTTCGGACCACTTGGTCCTACATAATAGTCGTTGATCCTTCCTTGTTATAAACAAGGCTTGGAAGCTGATTGCCCAATCTTTGAAATTGTTACACTTAGGTATTCAAAGCTCTAAGGGTTTTCCAGCAATTCACAGGATTTAACCAGGACTAGTATATGTCAATCCTACAAATGAGCACAAGCTAATACCATAGAATAAGGCTTTACTCCTCTATTTAGGAAATATATACCATTAACAGAAAGTCCACAATAAGAAGGATTTGATTTACTTCTTATAACTTTATCATCCTTACCTTTTAATATATATATTTCTTCTCCTATTCTTATAGTTTTATATCTCTGCATTACAAAATCTTTATCAGTTTCTAACCATTCAACTTCGTATACAGGTATTAATTCCCTTGCACCATTATTTTTTGTATCTGGATAACCAGGAGTAACTTCTAATCCAGCCTATACTCCATGAGTAACTGGTACTCCTGAGTTAGTATTTAACCTAACATAGTATATAGCATTATCATAAAGTGTGTCCCACTAGTCATCCAGTAGATCTCTATCAGCTTTACTCATATCATTTCCATATTTATTTAGAATCTAAACTTTAGTCATCCAATGTCTTACTATAGCTCTATATGAGTTTTTAATATAAGGAGACTCAAAGTTTCTATCTATAAAGGTATTTAATGGATTTAATGCTTTTATTTTAATTGAATTATTTCCGACAGTCGGTTCGACTCTATAAAAAGCATATCCTGTAATAAGTAAGTCTAGTAGTAAGTCTCTTAAAACTGTAATTATATCTGTGTCTCTAGACTACATTATGTAATCAATTACATTCTATGCTGCTATTTCATATTCTGAAATAAAAGTCTCATTTATGTCTTCTACAATTCTTTTAAGTTGCTATTCTACTAAACCATCATTAATATTTTTTCCATTAATGAAGTTAAGTATAGAATTTCTCAAGTGACTTTCTAGGTATTTATGTAACTCAGAAGCTATCTTTAACTGCTTCTCCCTATCTATATTATTAATGGTATCGGAGTCTTTGCAAAAGATTTTAGGAATTATTGGAGTTCCTAAGTATTCTCCAATTAAAGCATCTATATGTTTTTTAATTAATGGTGTAAAGTTTAGAGTCGTTGGAGTATTGACTCCATAAATTTCTTCCAAATATCTAAACTAATCTTTATCTCTAATACCATTATAATAATTATAAGCTTTTTGTAAATCATATTTTGGATAGATTAATTCAGATATTGCTTTATTAGTTTTATCTATTAATTCATCTTTTGTCATTACACTCACATGATGTATTTATTGGATGACAATCAACAGGATAAGTTAATTGTAGCTATCCAAAATTTATAAGATTGAATCTTTTTATTTTAAGTTCTTCTTTTAAAAACTTTAAGAACTTACTATCTTCTAATTCAGCATAGATAACTAGAGGCTTCTCTGGGCATCCTATATCAAGTTTAATACTATACCCTACAGGATCTAATTCTAGAATTTTTATCTTACCTATATATTGTTTACCATAAATATCTAGAATGTACTCTCGAATTACTTGTTCTAATTCCGTTATAGTCATCTCCTAAATTAAAGTTATTATTAATAATAATATTGTTATTGTTAGGTCTAGGAATTCTTCCGTATCGTCTATATCCCTATTCATCAATATAGAAGCCTATATCCTACCAAGAGTCTACTACTTTTTCAACTCCTCTAGGAACTACTCCTGATAATTCTTCATCTGCTAAAAGAGCCATTGCTACTGATGCAACAATATCAAACTTTCTTTTATTTTCATCAGTATAACGATTTAATTCATCCAGCATTTCTTCAAACCATATTAAGTGACAATAATCATTTACATAATCTGCAATTAAATCAGTTTGATGATCAATAATAGCAGAAGTAGCAGGTGTACCGAACTATTTATTAGTATTTCTTATAGAATCTCCTAAAGTAGCTCGAGGCCTTCTCATAAATAATTTAAGAAGTTTTCTTTCTCTAGCATAAGGAATAATACTTTGTCTAGTTGCCTCTATATTTATTACTGCATTATAATATTGAGCTAGTTTAATAGCTATTTTATATGCTTCACGTATATCATTAGGTCTGTCTTTATAAATAGCCACAAATTGAGGTTCTTCCATTCCGTAAGCTCTTTTATAAACTACTAAACAAAAATCAGAAGGATCTTTAGTATATTCAGAAGTCTGAGATTTACCAATATCAATGCCGTCTATACCTATTACATATAAATCACGTATTTTATCTACTGGAGGTTTCCAAATTACTTTACCGTCCTCATCTTTTCTTTCAGATAAAGTCCAGATTGGATGTTCTAAAATTTTAATTTTACCATTGTCATTTGGAATCCATCTAAATCCATTTATATTATCTTCTATATGTTTTCCGTCTTTGAAAGTATACTCTAAGAAACCAGTCTCTATAGGAGGACATCTTTTTAAAGCTCTAATTTGAGTTAACTACTCGGCTATATTAACTTTGTTAAACCGATTTTCTCCCTCTAAATTGAAAGCTTCTTCAGCATTCCAGCAACGCTCCGCACATTTTTTGACATACTCTTTAGGAATTTTAGCTAATTTATTTCTTTCTTCCTATAACATTTCTTTAAATTTCTCCTCATTCACTACTCCTCTACTATCCATAAATTCAGGATCTAGAGATTGTGCAAAATAAGGTATAAAGAAAGCTGTAATTACTGTTTCTCCGGTCTAAGAATAATTATGCTTATATGGAAGTACCTTAAAAGCCTCTGGATCATAATATATTGTACGTAATCCCTCAAGGTTTTTTCCTTTATCTCCTCCAGTGCCTCCAAACATCATTATACCTCTAGGAATACCCTATACTTCAACAAGTTCCTATCCCTAAATAACTGCAGTGGTCAAATCAGGCCACGATCCTGCCTCATCATATATAATTAAATCGACACGATCACCACGAATATTACCAGGATCACTACCATTAACTCCTGTAACTGTGGACTAAAATCCTGTAGGCACTTTCTATCCGTTTTTATTTTCATATCTACCAGAAGTTTTTGTTAAAGCAGAGTCCTCTATCTATCTAAGTCTAAACATTCCTCCATCAGTTTTACTGTCTAAAAATGTTAGTGCGTGGGTAAACTTTCTGTATGTTCTGCGAAGTTTTTTATCATCATAACATGTTATAATAGTAAAACTCTATCTTATAGAGATAAACATATTAGTTGCTATGGCGGCATTTATTTCACTAAATCCAATACTTCTAGCTTTCATTAACGCACAGTGTAAGTGCAATCTTTTAGCCATTTCAAAGTAATGGAAGAAAGTATACTATGATACAAAAAACGTAGGAAATCCGTCCTAAGTACCTGCTCCAGACTTTTTATTTTTATCTACTACTGGTAATGTATAAAAGTTTAGAAAGAAATAATTATCTCCAGTAATTGTATAACCATTTATAGTTAATCCTTCTCTACATCTCTTATATTGTTCTGCCCAATAGTCATTATAAGGTTTAGATTTAAATCTAAAAGAGCAATAGTGTCCTGTTCTTTCATAAGTATCTCTAGCTTCAATAAACCATGAAGGATCAAAATCTAATCCCTAATTTTGATTTATTGGTCTATATCCAGTAAGTTCATAAGATAATGTAGAATCAAAGAATTTAATTTCTTCTTCTAAAGGTACATCCCAGATTTTATTAAGATTAGTAGGTCTTGTATTATTTATAGATTTCACATTCTCTACTGAAGTTAATCCTATAATAGCTTCCTATTTTACTAATGTATTGTCTACTAGTGTCTATATTTCTTCAGGAAGTTTATTTTTTCTAGGTCTTCCTCTTTTTCTTTTAATTTGTTCTTCCATAGTTAAAAGTCTGGTTCATATCCCTCAACAGCATTTGCTCTAATTTTAGAAGTTTCTGCCATGTCTTTTTCAACTCTTTTCTTCAAATCTACTAATTCATCATGAACTTTTCCAAGAGAGCTTATCTCTGTCATCAGGTCCTTCACCTTATATATGGGCTTACCGCTCTATTCATCAATGGCTAAAGGATCCACCTAATTAAAGTATTCAATAAACTTATTAATAGTTTCCTATGCTGCCTTTAGCATTTTAACTGATAAGTTAGATTCTTGTATTTCTCTATATTTTCTACAAGCTGCTCTAAATTCAGGATTATTCCATTCTTCCTCTGTTATAGAAGCATCTTTTAATGCTTCTTGATGCCTTTCCTATTCATCATAATCAGAATAAGGACTTTTCCAATCTATAGCCAACCAAATATAAGTAAACTCTCTAAACGCCCTTAAATGGAATTTTCCTGTTTTATCATCATTACATTTATTTCTTGAATCTTCCATTAGAGCTTTAAATTCTTTTATTAATAAAAGCTCCGGAACAGCTAATTCAACATTACCATTTACATTATTATACTCAAAGAAGTTCATTTATAAAATTTATGATGGATTCTTTAATATCTTTATCTTTCTTAGTATATGGATTTTCTTAATATCCCTTACAAATTCTTCATAAATTTTTCTTTTTGGCATAAATCATTAATTCATTAACACTTTACAATTTTTCTATTATGATTTCTTCTTCCTAATTAACTTAGATCCACAAGCATTTTTTGTAATACCTTTATTAGTAGTAGAAGCTGCTCCCTCATCACCTTGTCCCCAAGTTCTTTCCCAGGTCATTCTATCTTTAGGTGTCCAATTAGATGGATATTTTCCTCCAGGAAGATTTTTAGTATTCTTAGGATCAAGTTTTTTAGGAGATTTTATAGGTGCTTTAATCTTTTTATCCTTATTAGTTACAGGATTATTCATAATTCCACCTATCTCCTTTTTCTTCATTTTCTTTCCACACTTATCAAATTCTATATTACCTCCTTGTTCTTTCTTCTTCATCTTTCTACCACATTTAAAAGCATCTATTGGGTTCTTAGGAGTTTCTACTTCTCCACCTTGCTATTTCTTCATACACTTCTTACAAAGTGTTCCTCCAGACTTAAAATACTACATTTCGTACCCATCTGGGCATTGACCTCTAAGCTATTTGATATAATTTAATTTTGCACCAAACTTAGCAGCCTGTACTTGTTGCTATTGCATAAGTTGCATAAATTCTTGATAAGCCTGTTTAAGGCCTTCCTCTCCAAGTTGCTGTATTACAGCTTCTAATTCCTATTGAGACTTTGCTCCAGTTTTTTGTGCTAGGAATTGTATAAATGCCTGTTGTAATTCTTGCTCGTTCATATTTAATTGTCCTCCCTATTGTTTTTTAGCAGGTTTTATAAACCATTTAGGATCAATAAATTTAGGTATTGAATTATCTTTAGTAGGATTTGTTAATTCTTTAAAAGTATCATATCTAGAAGGCTAAGAAAATATCGCGTTTAACGCTTTATTATAACCTCCTAACCAAGGATTGCCCTTCCATCTATATTTTATTTCATCTATAAATGAATCTAAGTCATGTACTTCATTTTCTTCTGCCTTAAGCTAATTTAAAGTGTTTTCTGCTTCAGGATCATAAACATCTTTTTGAAGTCTATATTTGGTATATAACTATAAAATTTTTATAGGGTCTGGCATTTTAAATTTTTATAAGGTCTTTAGTATTAAAAATAGCTTCTTGTAGTTTACCTGAAGTTGTAAACCATCTGCATCTAATACCGATTAGTATGGGTTTCTTATCTCTTTTTTCATCATGCTTAAATAAAGAAGTTTCCTTCTTTACTACTAACATTATGGGTTTATTTGGTATATCTTGTTTTAATTGTACAACATCTCCTGCATTAAAATATATATTATTTTCCATAATCATTAAATCGTTCTGTTAATCCTTCATTTACTACTGCTAATACATTTCTCTCTTCAAGATTATAAAATCCTTGTTTAAAGAATGGAATTGGAATACGATTACGTCTATGATAAAACACAATATCTCCAGGTTGTATATATTTAACCTCTGGTCCTACCTCCATAACACATCCAGTAAGAATAACTTGTTCTTGCTCTTCCATTTTACCTGTTATAGGATTCTTATCAACATTAACTTTGAAACCTCCAGTATCTGTAATTATTCCACTTTCTATTTTAATTTTCTGAAATGGATTGTGCTCAAAAGGTTTTATAATAAGTTGCTCATTAATAGGTTTGATTTCCAATTTAGCAGGATCCTTTCCCATATTATCACTTATCTCTTTAAGAGATTTGTTGTGCTCTTCCATTTCATTCATATATTGCTCAAGTTCATCATTAAACTTAGCTTGCTTCTCTCGTTCAATAATCTTATCAATATTATGTTCATTCATATTAAACGATTTACCATTTAAATTAGTAGCAATATTAGCTAACTTGTCATTTTCTGTTAAATTAAGTCTTACATTATCCATAATCATTTACTTTTAATTATTACCATTTATTCAGTGGACATTTTGCATTAGGTACTCTAGTCTTAGCCGACAATTTACAGCCGCATCCTCTTTTATAGCCATCTTTTTTAGTTGTGCTTATATCTCCGTTCTATACATTTAACCATAATCTACTATTACATACTCCTCCAAATTTATGAGAATATAAAGGACATCCATAACATATTTTTAATCTGTTCTTGCTAATATTCTCATTAATATTGAATACATCATTAATATATCCTTGAACAATATGTTTTACTTCCATAACTTTAATATAAAGAATAGAATATTTTAGTAAAAACATTGATGACACATAATCTAATAAAGATTCATTGATGTCTTATATAAAATAAGAATTAATATTCTATTCTTTTTCTTTTACTTCTTTGTTGTTCCAAAATAAGTTTCTTCTTATAATCATATAACATTCTTTCTACTTCCTTCTTCTTATATTCACAATGATATAATGTATTATTACCATTATGATCATAGTGATTAAGAATTAAATCCTTAATTACGAAGTTTGGATTTATCTTTTGTAACATCCATGCATAAGTAGAAAGTTGCATTGTGTAATGTGAATAATTACAATCTTCTAAAGTATTCAATGGATATTTCATCTTAGCAGTAGACTTGGTTTGTGTATTAAAACCTCCTTTTTGGTCAATTTTTTCATTAGTATTATGAGTAACAATGCAACTATATCCAGCTACATAAGTATGTGAAGAACTATCTACAGCAATACATTGAGTTGGAACACTAGTACACTCCTCTACAGATACTATAATCCTAGATGAATTTTTGTCTCTCATCGGAAATTCAATTTCCTGATTTCTAGATAAGAATGGATTAATTCCAGAAGTGGAAAAATTTATACTCCATCCAGGATATTCATTTCCATTAAGTTTAGTTATTTGTTCAAACACTGTTGCTTTTATTCCTAGACTTCCAAGTAATTTAATTAAATCTCTCATCTGCCACTCTTGATCAGCATTCATAACAAACCTCTTCCTTTTTGGATGATAATACCCATCCGTATCCATTATACCTCTTAATAAGTCTAATCTCTGCTCATATGAAGATCTTAAATATATATCTGGAATGTGCTTATTATTAATCAAACTTAAGGATTTTAATATAGGATATAATCCTAGTACTATATGGGATTCTGCTTTCTCTTCTCCGGATATATCAGGACCTATTTCATATCCTCTGTTTTTGATTTCGTTCCAAATATTATTACTTACATTAGTAATGAGTCCGCATTGTTTTGATCCATCTCCTAACCAGCATCCTAAAACATATGGATCTATAGGAAGATTTTTCTTTGGCAAACAAAATGGTTTTACGTTTAGTATCCTAGGTATTGTATATGTATTCCAGTTATCTTTAACAGAATCAATATACCCAGCTAGTTCAGCTGTAGTCATTACTACTTCTTTATAAGGAGTTTTTTTACTTTGTGATTTAAAACTAATTAACCACCTATGGTCAATATCAGCAACAATAGATTCAGAGTTATCAAAATTAATTTTATAACATGGATTATGATGTACTGCTGATTTTACAGTAACATTACATAAATTTCCCTCCTTATCAAATACTTTATCTCCTACTTGTAATTCTTGCATTGTTTTAAATCCATTTTCTGTAGCAATAGGAGTATCTAACGGTAAGCCCTTATGATCTATAATTGTTATTTCATTACCTGATTTTACAATTAAATCAATTTGTCCTGCTATCTTCAATACACCATCATCAGATTCTCTATAAATTAGATATTCTGGATATACTCCATATTCCAAATCTAAATCAGAGTAATCTTTTTTACAAATAAATTTTCCTCCTATTCCAAATTTTTGAAGTGATACATTATTACCTGCTTTATAAAAAGAATTTTCTAATTCTGCATGAATTTTTGTTCCTCTTTCACAAGCTTCATTTTTCTTCTTTTCCCATTGGTCTAAAATTTCTTGCTGGGTCTTATTAAACTCTAATTCAGAAATACTATATAAGTCTAATATAGATTTGTCAAGTTTTTGAGTCTTTAATAGTGATTTCTTTTCGATTGCCCAGCTCTCTTTTGGTATTAATTTTTCTAAAGCCTTGTATGCACTCCAAAAATTTGTATCAAAGTCAGATGTATACCCATGAATTAAAGTCGTCACACTTATATATTTAGAAGAAGGGTCTTCTAAATTAAAATAAGTATGTGACTCTTCTTCAAATGCTACATTACCATTTCTTTTATCAATATTCATATTACATGTTATATAATTACATTAATTCATTATCCTAACTTATTTTTATAAATCTAATATCTATAGTTATAATCTATACCAAGTACTGCTGCAACGAATGTACTTGTCTCTCCAAATGCTACTAGAACTGAACCATCAATTATTCCTAAAGGAGGCACCATAAAACCAGCGATTAATAAACCACTACCTACTATTGTTAGTATTACAGCAATTATTAATCGTGAATCTAGTTTTGTTTTCTAATTCATAGTTAAATAATATAAGATTAATCTAAATAGTGTGTGGATATACTTGAGCAAATCTATACGTAAGTCTTGTTATCTAATAATAAACTCTATTATGTTTGATTATACAAATATAATTATTAAATTTGAATATTCAAATGAAAATTATTATAAGTAAAAAATGGACAATAAAAATCTTAATTTAACTAGTATTTCTAACTTTTACAAAGTATGTGAAGATAATAAAGATGATATAATACAGTCTATACAAGATTTAAAAGATAGTAATATAAACTTCTTAAAGAAAGGAAATAAGATTTATATAAAGAAGAAAAATAGAGGATCATTCACTCGATATTGCGGAGGTAATGTAACTGAAGAATGTATTAGGAAAGGCAAAAGTAGTCCTAATCCTGCAATTAGAAAGAAGGCAACATTTGCTGCTAATGTTAGGACGTGGAAACATTAGTATGGAGGAACTCTTCAAGTAGATGATCCAAGATTTGCTGAGAAACAAAAATATGATGAATGGAATAATCTTTCATTTACAGATAAAATTGGAAGAAACTTAAATATAGCTAAACAATTTATAACAAACTCTCCTAGTGTTGGAAATATATATAATGCAATAGGAGCTTTATTTGGAGCGTATAATCCAGAAGATCCTTATGTAATAGCAGACGAAGCTCCAGATATAGGAAAAGCAGTACTTAAACCAAAAAGATTACAATCAGCAGCAAAAGTTTTAGATAAAGGTGAGCAATTTGGTAGAAAGGTAAATAGTATGGTTAAAAATGGTTTAGCATATAATGATAGTGACGCTAGACATGTTAATTCTGGTAGGAAAAGATTTAAAGGTCCTCAAAGAGAGAAAGCAGCAAATATGTTAACAACTCATTATAGTAGTACATCATTAGGTAAAGCTTACCAAAAGATTTTTAAAAAGATTGCTATAAGAACAGAAAAAGGAGCCTCTAAAGAAGAACTTGCAGAATTAAGGAAATAGATGAATGCTATATTAGACGAATTTATAAATTCAGGACATCATTAATATGGCAGATTATAGTAAATATTTTTCTACTTATGAATCTCCTCCTATTAAAACCGAAGGATATAAAGAGATAGAAAGAAAATATAAATAGTTTATATTATAGGAACCTTCTGAGCAAGAAGATTTTCTTTCTTTACCTTTTAATACAACAAAATCTAAAATTAATGATATAATAGATTTAGGTAAAGATTTTATTGGATCTAAATATTCTTTTGGAGGAGTATCACCAAGTACTGGTTTTGATAGTCCAGGATTAATACATTATATATATAAATAGAATGGTATTGATATTCCAAGAACTTCTAAAGATATAGCATAGTCTGGAATAGAAGTACCTTTTAGTGATATATAGTTAGGGGATATTATCTGTACATCTAATTCTCAAGTAAAATTAGTTAGTAATATAGATGATAATTAGATATATACTATAGAGTCTAAAGGTAAAAAATATGGAGTAGTAGAATCTCCTTTAACTGATACATCTAATATAACTTCTGTTAGAAGATTTGTTAATAATCAATCTAATAGTCAATCTAATAATTATATTATTTCTTATTTTACTTAGAAAGGTCTTACTAAGAATCAAGCTAAGGGTATATATGGAAATATAATGCAAGAATCTGGAGGTAATATAAGAGCTAGGTCAAGTGATGGTCACGGTTCTTATGGACTAGCTTAGTGGACTGGAGAAAGAAAGAAAAGATTATTCAGCATGTATGGGACTAATCCTACTACTTAGTAGTAGCTAGACTTCTTATGGTGGGAATTAAATAATACTCATAAGGATGCTTTAGAATCTCTTAAAAGAACTAGTACAGTTACAGATGCAACTAGAGTATTCATGAATAAGTTTGAGAAACCTCATAAAAACTATGCTGCATTTAATAGAAGATTAAATTATGCTAATTCAGTAAGTTGATACTATGACAGAAAGACAAGATAATACTAGAGTAGTAAGACCTATAATAATTCGTAAGAGAAGACTTACTCCACAATAGTTATTAGCTATTAAAGCAAGAAAACTTCAAGAATATGCAAAGAAGAATCCTGCATAGATATATGATGCAAATAAAGCAAAATATCATAGGAATTTATAGAACTTCTATAATACTAATGTTTTTGGATATGGTATTTCAGGAACTCCTACTAATTATGATACACGTACTTCTAAAGGTCAGACTGCCATAAGAAATAATTTTAATTACGCTAGAAATAACGCTACTGACTTTGTATTATAGTTTGCTCCTGTTGGTATAACTCAGACAGGAGTTAAATTAGCAAGAGCTGGATAGAAAGCTTATAGTACTTTAACAAGAGGTTTATTTACTAAGGTTTCTCCTAAAGGAAGTTTAGGTTCTATGTCTAAATATCTTCCTAAATAGATAGGTTCTGGAGGAGAAGCAATAGTTATTGATAATAGTCCTATTAATGTAGGTAAGATGACTTCTATACCAGTAGAAGAAATGGCATTAAGAAACTCTGTACCTAATGCAGTTCCTAGTAAGTATATTGGATATGTTAAAAGTGGTAGTAATAAGTTACCTACATATATTCAAGATAAAGTTAAAATTATTACAGAAGAAGCATTTCCTAAATATATAGATAAATTTGATAAATCAATGTAGAAATTTGGATTTAAAAGAGTTAATGATCCTAATGTATATGGAGTAGCATATACTGATGGTAAAATAGTTATAGATGATATAGCTCCTGGAAATATAGGATTAACTTCTGGAAATCCTTTATTAGATATGATATTACCTGATTTTTTAAAGAAGCCTAAAATAATAGATATGGTTTATTAGACTGTGCCAGAATGGCAAGCTTTAGGATATAAGTTAAAGTATGGAGGAAAATTAGAATAAACCCAATTATACTACAGAAGATGGTATGTCCGTTTATTATACAGACGGAGTTAATCCTATATATGTAAATTCAAATACAGGAGATGTATCTTTCAAAGGTATATAGGGAAGTATAGTATTACCAGAAGTTACAGTTAAGGGAAGAGGTTTAAAAGCTAAAGAACATTTTCAAGATAGTAATATTTATAAACTATATAATAATGATAAACCTCTAGAAAGAACTTATCCTGAATTTGAGATACTTACTTTAGGCTATGGTACTGGAATTTCAGATAAAGCAATTAATACAGCATCTAAATCTCTAAATAAAGCTTTTACTGGTTTAAAATACTCTAAACTGGGTGAAAGAATTAGAGGTATTAAAGTAACATCTCCTGCATATCATGGAAGTCAAATTCCTTTTAATATAAAACAAGCTAGAATTACTAGAAATAATACTGATACTGGATTTCATGTAAGTAGTACAGAAGAATCTCCTTTATTTTTTGCTAATACAAGTAAAGGAGGAGTTATTTATAAAGGTAAGTTATAGCTAAAAGAGGAGCCTTTTGAAGTAGAAGATTTTAATAGATGGACCCCAGAGTAGTTCTAGTATTAGGCTTCTTTAAATCCAAAATTTAAAGAATATCTTGAAAAGCATGGCATTACGGATAATGTACTTGATAATATTATAAGTAAAAGTAATACTTTAGTAGATGGTACATCTGAAAAAATGAAAAGTTTTGAAGAAGTTCTTAAAAATTCTGGAATAGCTTTAAAGTATAAAAATACATATGAACATTTTGGAAATTATCCATATAGTTATTATTTAACCAATCCTAAATAGGTACATTTTACTGAAAAGGTAGAATTTCCAAAAGATCCTACATATGATTTAGTTATGGATCCTTATGAATATATAAAAAGTATTGGAATAAAAAATGCTAGAGGAGATACTCCTTATACTAAATTATAGAAAGGAGGTAAATTATGAAAGGTATCCCTAAACTTTAGACTGCTTGGTCTCCCATTGTTCTAAAATCAGATAATACTTCTGTAGCTCGTCCACAAATTATAAAACCTATTAAATATAAGTTAAAACCTGGAGAACAATTCTTTACAGATAGAAGGACAGGTAAAATAGCAATCATGAAAAGTAGGAATGAGTAGGTAAGTTCTGATAATAGATCTCTATATTAGAAGAAGGAAGATGACAAACGAGCAAAGCTAATTAAACAAAAATATGAAGAAGATAAAAATTACGAACAAGGTTTAACAAATTTAGAAGCAATGGGTAAAGTTATCTCTCCTTCTACTTATATGGGTCCTTTATTTCGAGATAATGATAAAAGTTATCTCGAAAATATGATGTCAGGAGAAGGAACGGGAGATACTTAGGGAAATATAGCTCTTGATTTAGTTACTTCTGGTATAATATTCAATAATCCTTTAACTAAATTAATTAGTAATGGAAAGGTAGTAATAAATCCAATTAGGAAATAGTTCTTTAATAGGATAGTAGAAATAACTAAGGATTTTAATCCAATTTAGGATGCGATAGAAACTGGTATTATTCGAGCTACTCCTAAATCGGTTCATGAATTTCCTTTCTTTTCTTATGGAAGATACTCTAACTCCTCCTTCAATATTAAAAGTGGAAATAAAGTAGTAATATAGGGGATGTAGTCTAAAGAAATTCCTTTTGTTTCTGTAAATGATTTTAATGATAGGATATATGCTAGATTGGCACGTACACCAGGAGAAAGTGCAACACCTCTCTATAATGGAACTCCTAATACTGCTCCTGCTAATGCTTTTTGGTATTACTAGAGAGGTAAAGGCTTAATAGGAAAACATTTTTGGTTTAAACATAATTTTAACACTTCCAGTATATCTACACCTAAACCATTTTAGCTTTAGACTAACCCACACATATTAGTTCACTTAGACTATGGAGATAAAGGTTTTAATTCAGGAGCCTATATAAAGTCTAAAAAAATGTATCCAGGGAAAACAAAGGCAGAAGGACAGAGAGATTACATTTGGTTTAATTAGGGGAAACCTTACTCTGCTGGAATTTCTGAAAAACCGTTTACTAGAGCATTTATAATAGATAAAGAGAATGTTCCTTCCTTAATTAAGGTTAAAGATAGCAGTATCCCTATTGGATAGTGGGATGGTAAAAAAGGGTTTGTTTTAAATTCTGAATATGTATCTCCTGGCCCTATCAATATTAATGACGGCTTATTATTTGAATTGAAAAATGGAAAATTTATTTTAAGTAATTAACATAAGAAATTTTATGATTAAACTAATTAATAGAAGCTATGCAAGTATACGGAGTTAATGAGAATCACCCTATTAAATTTGATGAAGAAGGTAATTTAATAGATTAGACTACAGGAGAAAAAGGTATGATGAAATTACCCGATGTTGTGGTAATTCCCAAGGAGTATAGAAGCTCTTTTGATTCAAAATCTTCATCAGAATTTTTTAATGCCCTTACCCTAGGAGGACTAAATAATTTAAGTCCAACCTAGTGGGCAAGACGAATATATGATTTAAAACATCTATCTTCTGGAGATATGAAATTTTCTACTTATACAGATAGGTGGTTAAATGGTAATGAGGGAATTGTTACTAGAAATTTTAGTTAGTAGTATCCCTTATATTCTTTAGGTATCAATTTAGTAGGAGATGGATTAGGTTATGGAATAGCATAGTTACCATTACAAGCACCTAGAGCATTTGATGCTATATATTACTCTAATAGACCAGTAGGTCAGTACCTTAGATTTATAGGAGGTAAATTTAAATATGGATTTGATGCTAAGTTGCCTGTTCTCTACAGAAGGATAAGCAATGCCCTCTAGATTACGAATAATAAAGTACAAATATCTCCTATAAATAATAGATTTGCATACTAGAGCGGTGAAAAATCTCCACTAATTACTAACTTTACTACAGACTAGCCTGTACTACCTAATAATGGAGGAGATTGGACTGGCAGGGACATTGTTGCTTTAGATGGTAACATCCTCCTTGGTAAAAATATTATTTCAACTAGACCTTCTGACACATTTACTTTTGGAGATATAATAACTGTTCCAAAAAGTAAAGTTAAAATAATAAGTGGCAATGGCGGAGATATTACATCCAATAAGGCCATGTCTTTATATAGTGAATATAATTCTTTGTCTCCTATATAGAAAGGCTTGAATAAAGAAATATTTCTTAACTATGAATAGGAATTAAGAAATCTAGTAAATAATAATTTTAAAGCTCCTACAATTAAAGATTATGAGTTTATGGACTATGTTTTTGCGCCAAAATACTCAAGTTAGGTAGTTCCTAAAACTGATTTTTCGTCTGGTGTACCAGCTCCCTTAACTAGAGCATTTTCTAATGCATAGTCCCGTAGGTATCTTTTTTCTAATAATTGGAGAAATGTAATGTATGATCCCGCTACAACCGCTGAAGATGAGTTTAGAAAAGGACTAGGAATTGTACTTAAAAGTAAAATTCCAGACCTCTAAAAACTATATGGTTTCAGTTGGATCATTCCCAACTGAAAATAAATGTGATAGATATGTTAACAAAGATGAAGGTATTAAGTCTTATTTATAGGAAGGATATGAAACTTCCTACAATAATATACATGAATATTAATTATGGGATGGATTAAAGGAAGAGGAATTAGTGGAGAGTATGGTTTTATTAATACTAAAACAGGAGAATTTAGAACTACTCTTCCTAATTCTGTCTAGGAAAAGAAATAGGAAATTTCTAAATAGAGAAAAGCTGCATTAAGAATGCATTCTGCTAGACAAGCTAAATTTGAGGAAGGAGATGGTAAGAGGAGAAATCATAGTGATGAAACTATTAAGAAAACTATTAATATTCCAATTATAACTATGAATCCTAATAGAACTTTTAGTAATAATTATATAAATAGTTTAGCTCCAGCTGAAAGTTCTTTATCTACAGAAGATCCTATTACAGAATTTTATATAGGAAATAAAATACTAATTCCTGCTTTTACGGCAATAACAAGAGGTGTAAAATATGGACTAGGTAGATACGGTAGTGGTTAGTTATAGAATTGGGCTAGAAATAGAGTTGTTAACAGAGAGTTAAATAGAGCTTTTGATAAAAGTTTTAAGAGTAATTTACCAGTTCACACAGATAGTAAAATAATTGATATTACTCCTAAGACAAGTATTTCACTAGAAGAGGTTAATAAACCTTTTACAGGAAAACTTACAAAATATTTAACAGAGTCTGGAGAATCCACTGTATATGATGGAGGTTCTTACGTTATTAAAGAAAAAAATTTGTATGATGTAAATTCTTCCTTATTAAAGTTACATCATAACGTCTCTAGGGATTTGTCTATGAATAATATCCCTGGAATAGAACCAATAGAATATTTGGGATATAAAGTAAATACTAATCCTCAAAGAGTAATAGACGGATTGACTGGAAAAATAAGGGTTAACCTAAATAAAACTTATGATCCGATCTATCGTTAGAAAAAACTTACAACTTTAGATGATGTATGGTTTTTACCTAATAAACCCACTCCTTATTAGTTACTTGATAAATATCATATAAAACATGATTTAGATTTTGGATATGTTGATAATATTAAATTTTCTGATTTTGGTTTAAAGAATTGGGGTATAGATAATTATGGAAATTATAGAATATTCGATCCTATGATTAAGGATTTTTAATTTAGTAAAACTAATAAAGGAGATAAGTTATGAAATTAATTCCTAAACATTAGTATGGAAATCCACTACTCTAGACACTTTCCATGAGTAATAATGAACTAAATAGGTTGCACTTTAAAAAATCTACCCCATCATTTAAAGGAATAAAAACTACTAATAATAGACCATATAATCCTGAATATATCTCTTACGCTTATAATAGAATTAAACATCTTCCTAAAGAATAGATTGCAGTAGCATTAGGTACTTGGATTGAAGAATCTGGAGGAGATCCTTTCTCAGTATCAAAGGATGGTTAGTTCTAGGGAATTAATCAATGGGGAAGAGATAGGTATTCTGTTAATAGAGTTAAAAATCCATCTAAAGAGTAGATTTATAAAGAATTAGATAAACAAATTGATTATTATTTATCTTCTATAAATAATATGACAGATTAGAAAAGTTGGACTGATGGAGGAAGAGGATCTAAATATAATAGTAAATAGCAGGCTTACAATCAATATAAAGGTAATGTACCATTTACTAATGACTTAGATAGTGTATTTAGAGCGCATAGTTTTGGATACACTAGACCAACTGGTAAAGAAAAATCATATAGAAATAGATTAAAAGTTGTATAGCAAGTTTATGATAAAATTAAATAATTATATAATTTGAATATTATAAGTAATACAATAAGAGATATTAGAAACTAACATTCATTAACATCCATTAACTTTGGTATTAGAAGTATTCTATATATATTTGCATTGTAATTAAAAACTAATAAAATATGATGTATAATTTTGACACACTAAAAGAGTTTGATAGTCTATTGGACGCTTTTAATTTACTTAATTGTGCACTACCTGATGGTAGTGAAAAAGAAGTAAGTATTAATGGCACTAAAATTCTTCTTAATAAGAAAGATGGTAAAATTAATATTGAGATAACTAAAGAAGAAACTTATGATGATTCAGATATAAAAACTACTATAGCAAATTATAAACGTAATATTGAAGAGCTTGACGATTGCTTATTTCTTAATGCATTTGATGAAATAAAAAATACTATTGATGTTAAAGAATTTGATTCTCTTCTTAATCAAGATTCTTTTACAGAAGAAGAAGCTGATAAAGTTTATAATTATATAGATGTATCTTCAGATATTATCTGTTCTCATCTTAAAGATAAGATTACTAATTTGACAGAATTGTATGAGAAATTCTAAGGTTAGACTTCCTTAAAAAGTCAATATTGCCCTATAGTATAAAGGTTAATTACAATGGTCTCTAAAACCGAAGATCTAGGTTCGAATCCTAGTAGGGCGACTAATATGAAATTTAAATACAATGGAAAAGTATGGAATCCTAAGAATCCAGAAAAGAAACTAAAGCAGTTAAGGATTACATGGGATAATGTAGAAATTATTAATGAAGAACCTGAAGAAAAAGTTAAAGAGGAGATTAATGAATCAGTTAAACTATACAAGTTTAAAAATAAAAAAGATGGATCTGTAATAGTATCTATTTATGAAGATGTAGGATTGCATAATGTTAATGTTAATGATTATGAAAGAATTCAATCAGAATGAATTTAAAATGAAATGTTAGGTGTTTATAGAACAACTTACTAAACTTGTAGAAGAAGCTGAAATTAATAAACAAACGGATGAACAATACTATCTTGATTTCGAAGATAATTTAAATTGGGCATCTGTAAAGGATCATAGCTTAACTCTTTAATAAGGGTTAAGCTTTTTTATTTTATGGAAGTAAATAAACTTATACAATAGCATAATTGTATTTTTGATAAATACGAAATAGTCCCATATAATATTAATATTAAATTAAATGATATATTAACTAAAATAGAGTAGTTTTATTATAGTGAATTTTGGACTAATAGATTTAAAAGAAGAATAAAAGAAGAGAATATAGATTATAATCCAATACAATTAGATATTATACAAGGTAGTATATCAGAATTAAAAGATGCTACTGAATTTATGTTATTTGATAAAGATACTACTTATAAAGGTGTATCAAATACTAAGAATATGATAGCTCTAAATATCAATATAGATAAAATTTAGTCTAATGATTCCCATATAGAAAATATAGTAATGCATGAATTTGGACATAGACAATGTAATATTCCGGAATTTAATATTATAAATTATTTAAATAATAAAGTATTAAAATCCCCCTCCCCTATAGGTTTGGAAAATGAATTGGATTATAAGTACTTCTCAGATAAAGATGAAATAAGATAGAGAATTATTCCAATAGTAAAAGAAATGATTGATAATAAATGGACTTTAGAATAGACCTATTATTTATCTTAGAATTTAAAACAGGATGATTTATACTCTCTATATAGTAAACAAACTTTAATTTATTGGTTGGATAATATATTATAAAGAAAGGAGGCTCTTATGAGTCTCCTTTTATAGTATATACTTATTTTTAGAATTAATAATTTGTTTCATTTCTTCATTTTCTAATTTAATACGTTCTAACTCTTTCTTTAATAAATAAATATCATTTGTATTTTGCTCTATCTTTTCATCTTGTTCTTTAAATTTCCATATAAATAACTGATCAAGTTCTCTAAGTTGAAATCTTTTTACTAAATCAGCAGCTCCACTTAAGTATCCTTTATTCTCTAAAGAATGATTGCATCTAGATATTGTAGATTCTGACATTTTTATTAAATTAGAAAGTTCCTTATTACTATAACTAATTTTACCCTCTTCCTCATCCTTAAACATAAATTGTTGTGATGCTACTATGTATGATTTCTCAGTAAATGTTAGGTCTGGTTTGTCTAGGAATTCATAAGAAAAAGGTTCAAATTGTTTTCTATTATTAAACTTATAAATAATTTTTTTACCACTTCTTCTAGTTTCCAAATAACCTTCTCTGACTAAATTATCTACACATTTTTTAATTGTTTTTGCTGCAGCTCCTACATCTTGTGTAATCCTAGCATAACTAGGAAAACATTCCATAGTTTCCTTATTCATGTATCTTCTAATTGCTAAATAAATTAATTTATCCGATGGGGTTAGTCCATTTATTGGTTCTGAGTTTCCATTATGAGGATAAACTACGAATTGATTTGTTATTTTATTTTCTTTCATAATATATTTATGTTAAATAATTATAGTACAAATATAGTATTATCTTAGTAATTGCTATATTAATTTTAGTTAATTTTTATTAATTTCTGTAGTACCAAGATAATTTCTTAAATGCCAAATCCGATTTCAAATTTACCAAGATTAAACTCTGTAGTATCAACTAACTATACTTAATACTATACTTACATAACTATACTTAATAGAAAATTTCCAAAGAAAATTTTTAGCAAGTCATGGTAGATTTGGACTTTATGTAAGCATATACCTTATTTTTATTGCTAAAATCTCTATAATAAAAAATTTAATATGTTATATATGGGAGAGTCCACCCCTATTGAAGTCCCCTCCGGGGTTTCAATAGGAAAAATAACCTAGCCAAAGGTAATTGACATTATAAATAATTTAGATATATATATATATATATATCAATTCGGCAAAACGTCAATGCCGTCCGAGATGGAGTTAAATCTCGATGCGCCTTACTCACCATTACGGCTGATAATTATGGTGTGACTTTGTCTGTTTCAAAGCAAATA
>NFZC01012593.1_pt1 | contig 45408 bp, 65 predicted proteins | sample 1095391 | NCBI WGS metagenome assembly NFZC01 (sample SAMN03609890, study PRJNA323583) | gut metagenome | isolation source: feces | host: Rattus norvegicus | place: Denmark: Riget | collected 2013
ATCTAAATATCCACCATCATCTGATTCAGTAAAGCTAAATGAATATTGTTGTAGAGTAAATAATGGCATGTTTGGGATTGTGTAGGTAGCCCAGCCGTTTAGACGTCTTGAAACATTTTTTATACTAGTATCATATTTCCATATCTTATTGAATTCATTCTGCAAATTTCCTATATCACTTATATTATGTGTGTGACTTGAATTGGCTTTGCCATTAAGAGCATCATTTACTGAATCTATTTTCGTATCTACTTGTTCCTTTGTATAAATGTTGCTTGTTAAGTAAGCTTTTATCTTACTCCAGAGATGAGATAACCCCCCTTGGTCAAGAAATTTCTTTTCTGCCATAATTTGTTCCTCTCCTTGATAAATAAAATTTATATTGTAATATTTTCTAATTATTGGAAAGGAACAAATATATTTTACCAAAAAATTAAAGTAGGAAATGTATCAGGAGCTTCTTCAACTGTAATTGTTTTTGCTTCTCCTTTGTTAAGGCTACTTGTATACAAACCTGTTTTGTAAGCAATCATAACAAAATATATCGTGCTATCATAATTATTAATCAATTTCACACTAATATTTTTAAATAAGACAGCCCTAGTTACATATTGGTTATCATATTCAGCAAACAAAAGTACCATTCCATGCCTTTTAGTTACAGTGTAATCAACCGCTAAAGCTTCTCCACTGACACCATACGCTTCAACTGGGACTTCGATAAGATCATAATTACCTACATTTATTGTTCCTGTTCCAAAATTAGAAGTCTTCCATGTCGTCAGATACGACTTAATCTTCTCCCAAAAGTGGGCTAAGCCCCCCCCCATCGAGGTATTTCTTACTTGCCATGTTTATTCCTCCTGAATACTATGGGCTGCCAGACCTTTCAATCTAGCAAACCCTATAATTTAATGTCTTGAATGCGTCAGTGAATCTAGACCACCTCCTCGTGCATCCAAAGCACTGATACATATTACACTATAATCTCATCAATCTCACCAGAATTGAGGGCAACCATTGTATCACCAGTTGGGATAGTAACAGTTGCTTTCTTTCCAGCAATTGATGCTGTCACACCATTGACTACAACAGACTCAATGACGTTGACTTGAGCTTCAGCTTCAATATTAGCAAGCTTCTGCTTCTCAGTAGTTGTGTAGTCATTTGTCGAAAGGCCCTTACCTGCTTCAACATTGACCTTGTTAGCAAGCTGTGTGTTAACCCACTCTGTAGTAGCATAAGCAGAGAGGTCAATCGTACCAGAGAGCTTATCCCATCCAGTACCGTTCCATGCATAGTTGTGCCCATCTGCCTGGACATCCCATACATCACCCTGCTGATTGCCTTCTTCAGGAAGCTCTGCAAATGTCGGCTTCTGTCCCTTATAGTGCATTGCACCGCCAAGCTTACCATCAATCTCTGCCTTGGTGTATGCATCTGTGATTCCATATCCAGCAAGTGTTGTTGCCTTATCTGCTTTTCCACCTACAGTAGTAGTAAGGCCTTCTACTGTTGATTCAAGCGTCGAAAGTGCTGATGCATCAGCCTTCAAAGCAAGCTGTGCTTTTATTTTGTTCCATACCTGGGACAGTCCAGTCCCATCAAGATATTTCAATTCTGCCATGTCAAACTCTCCTATTATACAAGTATAGCATTAATGTCATCAGGTGACAATGCAATTTCACCCTCAGTACTTATCTCTTTCTTCGAATAAGTCTCATCCTTAAGATAGAACTTATCCTGCACTGCTGCAGTAACTTCTTCTGTTATCTGCTTAATTTGTCCCTGAGCTGCTTCAGCAAGCTCTTCACAAGTATTCTTCGCTGCTACGGCTTCTTCTGCTGCTTTCTCTGCAACCTCGCTGTTCTCTGCTACACCTGTTGCTATTTCTTTCATCTGATTGAACATCATCGTGTAGTAGTCATCTTCAGGAGGCTTTGGAGCAATGCCACTTGGACTGTATGAGCAAGGAACAACAATCAATTTGCTGCTTATGCTTGTCATACGTTTGCCTGCTTCGCTGGGAATCAACCCAAACACGCTTACAAGCCATTCTCCATCTGTCAGCTGAGCTGGAATATAGCAACTGTTCTTATCATTCAGCATCACATTGTAGCTTGTGCCGAACTTAGTGAACTGAACAAACTTTGTCGTGTAAGGCAACCAGCTTTCATCGAATAGAAAACCTATTGTTATTGCATTCTGGCTGCCATTAGGGACTAGGTACTTCTTAGGTGAGAAATGCTGCATTACTCGATTGTCTTCAACTCTGTATACCAGCATGTCCTATCAAACCTACCCTGCTTATCTGAAGCACTTTACCAGATGCATGAGGATTCACCAGAAACACTCGATTCATCTCAGATGGTAATTCACCCATCCTTAATGTTCGAAGCGATCTGAAGCCCCTTCTCATACATCCTGAGGAATAGTGGGGAACACTTCACTGTCATCAATGAGCTGCCTTTCAAAAGCTATTTGTCTGAGCTCTTCATCAACTTCTGAATCACTGAGATTCCTCCACTTCTTCATATATGCTTTCCTTGACATCACCTTAGCTTCTACCTCTGCAATATCAAGCTGCTTCTCCTCTGCCTCATCTTCTGGCAAAGGCAAGTTCTGTCTTACTTCTATATCATACTCAACATCATTCAAAGGCTCCTTGATGTATTTCTGAGCTATAGTAGGGAAAGCAAGTGCTCCATCAATCAGTATCTTCAAGAGGTCCTGGAGCTTTGGACCCCATGTCTTCATCTTCTCTTTACACCTGACTATCAACGGCCAATATACAGCCTTCAATGCTTTACCTGAAGTAATAGCACCTTGCATTGTCTCAAGTGTAATGTTAGGCATGTCTATCTGCTCATAACCTACAGTCTTAATCCTGTCCAGCGTCTGCTTAAGGCTATCACTGTAGTTCATGTTGGGCTCAAGTATGCCTACACTCGGGTGCGCATTGTCAAGATTCTGGTCACTCTGCAAATCCCAGAACGCACCTGCACCTGTGCTTAGATTCTCAGTCGACTTACCTTCCATGTCTATGGTATACTTGGTTGGATTCATCGACTTCCTTTCTGCATCTATGTCAGCACTAGACAGACGGCTGTACCACCTTTCAAAATCCTGGAGAAGCTCAATCTCTGATTCACCTTTCTCCTCACCACTGAGTCCATCATTGATGAACACAACAGCTGGGATTTCTTCTAGTCCTTCAACTAATCTATTATCGCTCAAGACTTCTATCTCTGAGCCAGCTCCATCATATATCACCTCAGTGAGATAAAGCTTGTTGTCATCAGACAGCTCATACTTCTTCTTGAATATCCTCTTTGCTTTGTTGCTCTGAGAATTGCCTATCACCATGAATGCTACAAACTTCTTAAGAATATTTGGATTGTTGTCCCTAGTCTCATATACAAACTGAAGGCTTGGAAAGAACGTTATCGTTGTTCCATCCTCTTCATTGAAGTTTGCCATAGCTGCAACACGCTTACCTATGAAGCAGTCTTTAGCTGCTTTCAATAGCAAGTCTTCAAACATGTTCTTCTTCAACACTTCATGGATATATGTGTTCCAATCCTGCAAGGATTTCTTGTACTCCTCTGTAAGCTGGCCTTCTATACCCTTAGGCATTACCACCATGTCTGGAGTCTCTGAGAACAAGAACCTAGCTTCTTTGTTGATTAATGAGCTAGCCATCTTGTATCTTAAGTCTGCAGCTATGTATTTTCCATTTGTTCCTTCTGTGCTGAAGCTTGCACCTCGCTTGTAAGTTATGTAGTTCTTACGTATCTGCGTAAGCTCTTCAAGATATGTTGCATTATTATCTGAGCTAACCTCTGAGCTTATCAGACTGTATGGTATATTTACAAACGCAGAGATAGTATCTAGATTTCTAGCTGAACTTTCATCAACCATCATAGCTATCTGCTGCTGTTCTTCATTCATCTTCATCTTCTTCCTCCTGACTGGCTATTGAAGCCACGCATCTTATAGTCAGCTACATTGTAGTTGTCTAAGGCATACCAGAGAGCAGAGAAAGTATGAGGGTCAATATTGAACTCATCGTACCATATCTTTCCTTTCCCATCTTTCTTGTATGTCAAGTCTCTGAGCTCTCTAATCGTATTCTTACACTTAGGACTGCATATGATTCTCTTAAACCTCTTCATCTTCCTTGTATTAGCCAATCTGCTTCCTACAAACTTCTTGCATGGTCGCATCTTGTATCCCATCTGTCTGTAGTAAGTGATTGTCTTTGGCTCAGCGCTATCTGCTGTTATCATCTCATCTTTCAATTCAACCATCTCAGGAAGATTTGCAAACTTATCGTCTGTGATATGATTCAAATAGATTTCATCGTAGATATACAGCCACTTCTTATCATCATCTACTGCACACTTGATTAAAGCATTGTAGCTTGTCTCGAACCCGAAGTCCAGACCAATGAACTTATATTCCTTAGGTATTGCTCTGACATCATGAACAAACTGCTTAGCATCACTTGAGACTTCAAACTGAGGAAGCACTCTTGTACCAACAGTCCCGAACCTTCCCAGCCTTGCAACATCATAGAGATACGGGTCATACTCCTTGAGTTCATCTAGACGCTTCACATACTGTTTTGGAATGAATGGATTGTCAGTAGGAACACTATGCAAGTAGAACGTATTCCCCTTTACAATCAATCCTTTCTCATACAACCTTTCTTCATCTAGGACTACTTTTTCTTTTCCTTCTTCATCCAGTGTCTTGAAGAAATGCTGATATATCCAGTTCTCTTTGCCTACTGGGTTACAGCTCATTATGAAGTGGTTGCTTGCTCCCTTCTCTCTTACACGTCCTATCAGCTCTTTATAGCCATCATAGCTTATCTCAGTTGCCTCTTCTATCCAAACTATACTTACACCATGAAGTGATTTCAGCTTCTCTGGTTTATCCATGCCTCTGAATGTCATCAAGCTTCCATTAGGGAATCTTATCTGCATAGGAGAAGTTATTGCTTGCACTCCACCATGCTTTGTACTCTCATCTAGAATTCCCATACTGCTTAAGATGTCTTTCATCAGACTGTAGCAACTATCACGCATCGTATCAAAGACATTTCTGACTATGAGAACTTTACGCTTCTCTTGCATACACTTCAGAATAAGCTTTACTGCCACTGCATAAGACTTACCAGAACCATAACCACCAATCAGAAGATACTCTGGATAATCCCAGTCCTGCATGAATGGCATGAATTTCTCTGGAATAGATATGTCTATTGTACCTGTATATGCCATCCTTCTACCCTCTGTTGACTACTTATTGGTCTGTAACTTTATTGTCGACTTTATTATTGGTCTGTACTTCACTACCAGATGCACCAGAAGCCATCATAGAACCTAGCATTGCTGTAAGGGGATTAATTCCCTGAGGCATACTTGTCGACACTGTATCAGCCCCAGATTCACTTCCCTTGTTTTTGTCCTCATGCTGTTCAACTATCAGCTTTTCTTTGAGCGGTTTATAGTTCATTATTCCACTTACTATAAAGCTTGGCTTAACATCTTTGTTGAGCATCAAGTTGATTCCATATGTCATCAAGAATAAAGGAAGCTCATCATTGTCATTTATGTTCTTGCCCATTATATACACATGTCCATCAGGCATCACTTCAATCTTTATCTTACCCATGCGCTTTGGATTCTTTAGGATAGATTCTTCCTTCTCTTCCTTTTCCTCTTTGTTCTCCTCAACTGCATTTGCTTCTCTTGCTGGCTTTGTTTCAACATCAATTGCTTCATTCGTTTCTGCTTCTGACATATTGCTTACTCCTCGTCTGGCCAACCATCTTCATCTTCTTCATCAGGCCAACCTTCATCTACTTCTTGCTTTATTTTAACTGATGCTTTTGAACCAGTTATCTTTGTAGCTTCATCATCATGACGTGCTTTAGATTTCCTTATACCCGTGCCCTCTGCTTCTACTGTGTCACCTTTTGCTGATTTGATATTTATCACAATAGGCTGAGACTGCTCTGGGACAATCCCGTTTGTCATGTCATCGATTTGTTTGATAGCAGCCACATCACCTCTTGCACCTTTCTTGAACAGAGCAACCATGAGCACCATTTGATTGCACATGTCTTCATCTTCAAGACCCATCTGCTGAAGCATCACTTTCTGTTCAATATCGGATACATCCATCTTAAGAAGCATTGAAAGCTGTTCTCGCATTGCTTTTCTTGCTGCACACTTCTTACGTCTTGCTTCTGCTGCTTTCTTTTGAATTTCTTTCATCTCTTCAGGAGTGCGCGACCTGAAGTCTCTCTTCTGTAGCTTACCCTCTCTGAAGGATGCTGGTGCACCTCTTTTTGGCATACCGTACCTCCATTCATTTCTTATCGTATCTCATTATTCTATCTTTAAGCAGAGGCATCACCACACACATGAGTCTGTGTTCGTTCATTTTGAGCATCACTGGATATTCTTCTTTTGTTTCATCATACTCGATTGTATTACATCTTCCAAGGCTTGATATTCTCTCAAAATGGAGAGGCCTGAACCTTGACTTTGAAACAATGCATGCATACTCAAGAAGTGTCGTCGAGTAACTCACATCTAAGTTTTCAAATGTTTCCATGTCAAGGTCTTCAAACTTCGAATATGACTTATATTTACCAACGAACTTGCTGTAGTCAACTGCTGTGTACTTTACATACTGAGCAGGAAGTCCAACTTCCTCTAGAACACCTGCATTATATTCAAAGAAAGTCTGTTTGTTGAATTGCTTCAACCACTTCAAAAGCTCAACATCATTGACCTTCCAGACTAACATCATCAAAGCATCCGTTGCAAGTATGACCTGCTTCTCTGGATACCATGAGATTGCCAAGAAATAGTACTTTTGCTTTGTCTCTTTTTGCCTTTTCTTCGCAAACTCACTTGCATATAAGTCTCGTGCTATTCCAAAGAATTTCTTTGTCCATTGGTTGCTTATCCTTAACTGCTTCATTTCATCACCTCTACAAAGCTTAAGCAGGCCCACCAAGAAGCAAGTATAACGGTCAATCTTAAAGGAGAATTCGATAGACTAACTTGAATGAGCCTGCTTAAGCTCTGTTCAAAATACTACAAAAGGCCTGATTGCTCAGGCCAACGACTTCAAGACTTAGTGAGATATGAACCATCACCATGAACATATGTCACATTGTCTTTACATTCAAAGAATCCGCTATCAGGGCACAATATACCCTTTGCTTGATTATATTATAACACATATACACAGGTATGTACATACTTTTGTTGCACCTTTTGACAAAAAGTATTCCAACCTTGCCCTATACATATTCAGACCCTTTTACCATTCACTTTCAGATGAACGAGAAGGGGCCTCTAGACTCACAACATACCTAACGTGTTAAATAATACCACCATACCTATTGAAAGGCCTAGAACCACCGAGATTGTTATCCCTCCAATTGCAAGGCCTTTATAGAGCTTCATTTCATTTTCCATTTCTATCAATGAAGTCTCTAAGCTGTCCAATGGCTTCTTCCATTCGTCCGAGCTCTCTTCCAATGTCATCATTGACGAGGTCAAGTTTGATTGTGTCACCTTCACATTCATCAACTCGCTTCCTAAGCTCGTTGTACTCGTTTGTAAGTTGCTCAAGTTGCTTTGTAAGCTTTTGATTTGCTCGTCCTGTTGATTGTACAAGCTCTGAATATTGCTGAAGCTTAGCTCTAAGCTGTTCAATATCTGCTTGAGCTCTTGTGTCTCCTGAACGTTTAAACAATAGCATGGCTGCAATACCAGCAAAGAAAGCAGCAATATAGCCCCAAGCCTTCTTAAGGAATGCTTTGACTTTCTCCCACACATCACTGCTCCTTTTTGCTCATATTATCGTGTATCTTGTCATATATGAACTGACTAAATATTGAAGCCATAAGCCCCTGAAGAATCATGCTTCCGTAGTTAGTCTGCTTGTCAAGGACTGACACACCCACCATTATTGCCACACCTACAATCAATAGGATTATTGGAAGGAGGATTTTCCTGAGCTTCTCCGAACAATTCCGGAAACAGGTAGTCTTGAGTACCTTCCCCACTATTGCTACCAGAACCGCTGTTATCAATGCATTCGTTGTCATCAATGCTTCCATGTATTTTTGCCTCCTTACTCAGTCTTTCTTGTATCTCTCTGAGCTTATCATCCAAGCTTTCTTTGCTTATCTGCATCAATTGCTTCCAGTAATGTACAAGCTTGTTACGGGCAATCTCAAACGTCTTCTTATCAACTTCTTTACCAGATATGAAAGCAATTGCAACAGTCGACATGAATGGAGCATCATTCTTGTTGAATCCTATGCCATTCACGACATTAGATTCTTGTTCAACCTGCTCATCAAAAGTCTGCCTGTTGTAGATTTGAATCACCCCGCGAATCACAGCTCTGTCATTATGTTTGATGAGCTCTTTGAGATAGTTCTTCCACTGCTTCTGAGTAGTAAACCCGAAGTAGCAGGGAATCCCAGCTTTGTTGTTAGTTGCTGTTGTTTCCATTTGTTTTCTCCTCAGGCTTCATGCCTTGCTCCTCAAGCCAGTTCTCATATTCATACGTGAATAATATGAGCTCCTGGAGCCGAGCATATTCAATTGTCACCTCACCATTACCTTCATCTCTTGTGAACCTCTTGCTTGGTATAGGAACATTCTGCCTTTCATTCTGCCACATGTAGAAGTGTCTAGAAACACTCACACCAAGCTGGATAAGAAAACATACCACTAATGATACAAGTAGGTCCAGAGGCCCTTCTATGTGCATGTAGATTAATAATACAATCAAGGGCACGAACATATCCACCAATGTTACCAACAACATCACATTGTGTGTAAGCCAGTAGATAGCCCTTGCCCTCATAGCTTTCAAGAAGCCTTTCATATTCAGCCTCCGTATATTAAAAGTCAGCATCAGGGACAAACGTATTGTAGGAGGTTACAAATATGACTCAAATTCTCTTAGTTGCTTGCCGTTACATCGCTATCATCCCTGATACTGACACTTTATTTAGATGTCCCAATTGTCATCGTCATCGTCTGCTTCTTCAACAGGCTCCGGCTCTGCTTTCTTGGCTGCCTTCTTTGCTGGCTTCTTTGACTCTTTGAGCTCCTCAACAACATCTGAGTCGTCCCAGTCCTCGGGTCCACCAGTCTGCTCCTCAGCTTCCTTCAGAAGTCCAAGGTAATACTCCTTAGGCTGTCTTGTCTTAGCCTTTATACCACGCTTCTGACAGATATCATAGAGCTGGAGAGGAGTCTTGTTTTCGAGATTTTCGTCATCATTATTCTCCTCAGCTTCCTTCTTAGCAGGCTTTGCTTTTGGTGCCTTAGCTGGCTTCTCTGCCTTTGCAGGCTTTACCGGCTTCTCGTCCTCCTCTTCATATACCATTGGCTCAGCATCATCACCGATGTTGATTCCATACTTATTGATATACTCTACCATGTTCGGCTTGGAGAACTTCTTTGTTCCCATCTTCTCGATGAAGTCCTTCTTGAGGTTAAGCTCACTGAGCCTCTTGTAAATAAGCTCACCGCGCATTGCCTCTACTCCGCCCTCGGCCTTCTCAGCTTTAGGTGCCGGCTTCTCCTTCTTTACTGGCTTCACTGGCTTCTCTTCTGTCTCAGTCTCCTCAGTATCTTCTACCTCAGTATCTTCTATCTCAGCCTCTGCTCCTTCACCATCATTCAAGAATGCATCTTTGAAAGCTCCATTGAGCTTCTGTCCTGTGAGGTACTCAGGCATTGCTATACAGAAGCCATATGCCTCTTCTGGTGCTTTGGCAAACAATGCTGCCATTTTGATTGCTACGAGTGGATAACGTCCACCGAAGTCCGCCTGTGCTGCATAATCCTGTCCACGGAATGCATCTGCCATCTCTCTGATATTGTAGTTCTTTGCCATCTTGGTTACTCCTTACTTTTTTTTTTGATTTTGCTTTCTATTTCTTGCTAGCTGTTGAGCTAGCAATTGTTCAATAACGATACAAGTAATGCTCTTCTTCTACTTCATTACCATCTTCATCAATCACCCAGACAATTACTCTGAGTCCAAGTTTGTCCTTGTCTTCAAAACAGTTCGTGTTAGTCATGTAGCTTGTAGAATCTACATTGCTTACGAAGTTGACCTCAACTGTTCCGTCCAGATACACGTCGATTGTCCTGTAACCCCTTGTGTATCTTATGTAATTCTCACCCTGCTCCACAACTCTGTAGTTGTACTTCTCAAGCCAATTTACAAACTCTTGTCTTGTCATTTTCTTCTCCTCCTCTAAGGACTTAAGCTATCTCTGCAACAAATTTTGCTGCTTTCTCATATTCCATTCCAACAAAGTTAGCATAGTTCTCAACAACTTTTCTTGTTGCTTTATATGATTTCTCATATTCTTCTCTGTTGTTGACACTTACATTCTTGTGAATTCTCACTGCTTTAACTGCTTCTTTAAATAACTTCTTTTCCATTTTCTTACCTCTCTAGGAACTTTAGTTTGTGTCCTTTATCTTTAGACATTATCATCTTAAGCTATTTTCCAGAGTTTGTACATAGGCTTTTGAAAAGTTTTTGCATTTTTTTTTTCAATTTGCTTCCTGGTTTGCTTTTTCTCGCTCGTCCCAGTCAATGCTGTCATGGTCCTCTTTGTACTTCTCAAGAGCTACAGTGAACATGTCACGTATCTTCTCAAGAGCACCTGCATTGGTGATATGGATAGCTCCTTTAAGAAACACCGTCATAGGCTTCCCTGTTGCTTCATCCATTACAGACATCTGCTGTGCAAGCGTATACCCGCCTTTTGAGCATTCACTGAGAACGAACATCTTTGTCTTAGATATCTGGGCACGAGACACTTCTTTGTAAGTCATCTTTGCATTTTCCTTAGTCATATTAGCCCTCTCCTTCATCCTGTGCTTCATCTTCTTCTTCAACGTCCTCGATTGTTGCCTCCATACGAATCATGAAGTCTGAATTGTCTTCATTGGAGAATGGCAGGGCATTGATGTTGTCAAGCTCAACTGCATCTCTGTCAGAAGCAAACTTTATCTTGCTTTCACCATCACCATCTACTGTGATGTTCTTGATTCTGAATGTACCAAGAAGCATTGGCTTGTTTGCACCGAGCTTTGCTTTCATCTTGATGTCTTCGTTCAGAAGTTGCATTGCCTGTATCGTATTTGTAAGCTCACCATATTTTGCTGCAAGTGCGAGATTGACTATCCCATTTGCAGACACATTGTGGCCTGAGTACGATACAAATTCTGTAATTGCTATTTTCTTCGACATATTGTCTCCTTCTTTTCACTTTCTTATTTTGCTTTCTTTGTCTTGTCCCATTTCCTAGCCTGCTCAGTGTGGAATCTATCCCTGCTCCTGGAGGCCCCAGAAATGATTCGTTTAGGCTGGATGGGAATTTCCACATCCTTCTTATCTGAGATGTCCAGAGGCCCACCTCGTCTCTCTGGTATGATTCCAGATATATGGTCTGCAAGGTCAGTTACATCTTCAGGCTTAACCATCAGATATACATCACCGGAAGATATGAACTGGATTGCAAACACCGGGACTTTGTGAGTCACTGCTGCATTCCTCACTAACTTGTCTAAGTCTAGCTTCTTTACACTTATACTCTCTTTGTCTGTGCTCTTGAGCTGACATATAATACTTTCATTCTGCCCGTCCTCCTTCACTATCCACCCTGAACCCGAGTTAGGTGTAGGCTCAAGACCAAGTGAACGCATCACGTCTTGCTCATTCTTCCTATACCACTTACCTGAGCGCTTCACGTATCACTGTCTCCTATGCCCCTCAGAGCTTCATTCAGAGACATCATGTTCGAAGGCTTTGTGTTCTTGTTAGCCCGCATCTGCTTCACTGCCAACTGCCTTCGATCTTTTGTTTCACCATCAATCAAAGTAGTCACCTTCAAAGATTTTGAGAACATCTCTCTAAGACAAACATCGCAGAGCACTCCACTCTGCTTGCCTATCCTGTATTCAAACATCTCAACTGACTCTTCCCAAGATGCCCCACATGAAGTGCATGAATTGCATCCTTGTTTCACCTTTCTGAAATTGACTGGCATTTTACTTTTACCTCCAAAAGCAATGGTGGCCATTAAGCCACCATCTCAAGTGCTGCCTCAGAGTAGATATCACCTAACCCTCTCAGGCTTGCCCCAGACACAAGCTGCTTCACTGTGTCCTTGTCAAGACCTTTGAATACAGCTATTGCAATGACCTCTTTGAGCTTGAGCTTCGACTGGAGCCTCACGACCATCATGATTGCTCTGTATGAGAATGTTGCTCTGATTCCCTGAGCCTGAGCACTGTCTCTCAGATGATGGATGAACCTCACAAGCTGCTTATCACCATAAGCAAGGTGAAGCTCAATGTTAGCATCATAGCCAAAGTCAATTATAGCAAATCTGTCTAACGTTGCTTGGTAAATAACTAAGCGTCCTGTGTACATCTCATCTGCACCTGAACCTACTGTGTTGCCTGCTGCTACGAAGTGAACTTGCTTTAAGTCCTTCCTTCCCTCAGGGAACTCGAAGTAGCCGTTTGCAATAGCTGCATTCAGAAGTACGAGTACCTCAGGAATCGATGCATCAATCTCATCTAAGAAGAACACACAGTCATTCTTGCTTGTGCAGGCTTTGTAGAACTCTGTATCATGATAAGTTCCACCTGCATCAATGAAGCCTGTAAGCTTATACTCCTGCTGAATTGAGTTGGAGAAGTAGAAGTCCCACCCGAGCTCATCACAGATCTGCTCAACTGTAAAGTTCTTGCCTGAACCTGCAGGTCCTGCAAGATATACTGGAATTCCAGCTTCAAGACATGCTTTGATTGACTCATACTTCTCATGCTTTACTGCACCTTCATTCCAGTCACTTACTGTGGGCTCCTGGACCTTCGGCTCTGCTTTGATGGTAACTTTATCATTTCCCATCTCCTGAACCTTCTGGTGGTCCTTAGAACCTATTCCAGTTGAAAGCTTCTTGTAACCCTTCGTATCATACTGCTTTGAAATATATGATACTGAGTAGCCATTTACTTTCAGCTCATACTTCAATGCAATCTTCAAGCCATTGACTACTGTGAAATATCCTGTGATTGAATTTGCATCTCTGTACGCCCTTCTACGATAAGTAGTCGTTGGTGCATTCTCTACTGCATCATATGCAACATCAAGAATTGCTACCTTGTTTCCATCTGTGTCCGAAGCTATCTTTGCTTCCTTAACCTCGAAATAGAACCCTTTCTCCTGGTCGTTCCAGATGTTTCCATCAACATAAGTCATTGCCATTTTGTTTTCTCCTCTGAGTACTTGAATTAGCTAGGGGCCATGCCCCATTTACAATTACATCTTAACACATCTTTAAAAGTTTGTAAATAGGGCCAAATGAAGTTTTTTTGCATTTTTTTTTTTTTTTTTTTTTTTTCAAACCTTGATAAGTGCATCAAGCATATGAGTATCTTCATTCCAGTCAATTGAATCTGCTACATATGTCGGGATGATGTACTCACCCTTGAGCTTGTCCTTGAACACTTCTGCAAATTCATCATTTGATACTACCCTTCCATAGCCTCCTACGTATTCTCTTGTAAAGCTCGGACTCACTTCAATAACCCTGAACAATATCCTTCTCAAGAAGCTTGGATGGACCATAGGGAAAGCCATCTTAGCAATATTCAACCTTTCATTAGCTCCCTTGATTCTGAGCTTTATCAAGTTATACCTCTTTGTACTTGTCTGGTAATCACACACACATCCTGCATAGAATACATTCAAGTTGACTCTTGTACCCGCTGCTTCAATAGCCTTGACGATTCTGAATGCTGTGATACAGTTCTCCTCGATTGTGTTTGCAGACACAGCTCCTGAGAATGATGCACAATAGTTGAGAGTAACGACTTTCTCTTTCCGCATGACCATTTTGCTGTTGACCATACTCTTAGGAATACCCATGAGATAGTTTGCTACGATAGGCTGGAATCCTACAACATCCTGAACGAACTTCCTCTCAAGCTTGTTGAGTGTGCTTCCCTTCTCAAGAGTCAGATGTTTCTCAAGCTTTTTGCTTCCTTCATACCAACCTTCTGTAAGCATACTATATGCATCTGTGAAAGTACGTGTCTTGCAGAAGTTTGTCATGACATCTGATATCTCATGAGATGTCTGTTTCTTATTGAACCATGAACTAGGTGTACCTTCTTTCACATATTTAGCAATGTCAGATATTACATCAAACTCAAGTATGCTTACTGGATATTCTTTGTTGTACAAGTAGTTAGTCTCATGCATTAGTTAGCCTCCACTTCATTCATTACTGCCATGTAAAGTTCTGAGCTTATGGCTTTGAGTATTTCACAGTAAGAATTGTACTTTGTATTTAAGCGTAAAAGTGCCATATTATAACCATTAATAACAAAAGAATCTTCGTCTTCTCTCTTTGCATTCTCAACTGCCTCTTTCCAAAACTCATAATTCTTCTTCGTACTCTTGAATCCTTCAACCAGTTCCTGAATTTTTTCGTTCTTAATTTCAATTGTCATTTTGTTTGCTCCTCTATAGCACTTAATCTGATTGTATTGTAAGCTATATTTACAGCAATGTACATAGGGTAGATGAAAATTATTTGTTTTTTTCTTGGTGCTTATAACAGCTAAGTTATTCTCTCTCTTATTACTCTCTTTTCTCTATTCTAATTCAGCAATAAGCTATGCTGTATTAAGCCTATATGCTATTGCTGTATTCAGCATATTAAGCTACACGCAGCTCTCATAAAGAGAGCCGCGCGATAAGCTCCTGCATAGGTGTACACGTATACGAGAAAGATTCACTGTTCCAGTTTTAATAGCTTATCTAAGTCCTTCTCCTGAGACATAGCTTCAAATATGAATCTGCTGATGCATATACTATCTGCTTTGTCATCATCTACACGTACATACTTGCCTGAAGCTGACTTGAATATGTTCTTCGGATTCTTATGAGACAAGAGCTTCTTGCCTTCTGCTTCTGATACTTCATTGAATACAAATCCCTTCATGCCATGCTTCACTGCATAGTCAAGTGTAGGATATTTCTCAGGAGCTACATGATAGCTGTTTGTCATTGGCTTGCTGTTCCCTACTACAGTGCTTTTCCAGCATCTTGTATCAACTGAGAATGTAGGCATCACGAACTGAGAAGAAGCCTCTACAATATAAGCTATCAATGCACCCATCGACTTAATATAGTCTATGCTTATGAAGCCCTTTGAGAACTGCCTGATACGTTCTACTACAGTCATGCATTCTACTGTGTCGTTGAGCTTATTCTTATATTCTTTCAGAAGCTTGCATATCGTGTCCATGAGCATGACTCTGTATTCATTCTTGTCTCTGCATTGCTTTTCATTGAGACTTATGCAGCTTATCGTCTCATACTTGTAGAATGGATTCCCATACGTTATAGATAAGCCTGTGTTCTTATATGATTCATCTATTCCAAGAATGAATATCTTATTGCCTTCATTGCCCTTCAATTTGTGGGCTATTTCACTGAAATGTTCTTTTGATAATTTGAATGGCATTTTACCTTCCCTCCAGATGAAAAAGAAAGGGCCGCCAGACACTTCAAAATATCAAGTAGGGAAATTATACCACTTGCTTATATTGAGGTGCCTGCAGGCCCAGGATTCATTTATATTCAATTTAACCTTATTCTACCCATGCCAATGTTCCAGCAAGCATCTCTTAATGGGCATTCTTTACATTTCTTGCTATCAGGAGATTTTGCTTCTTTTGGCCTTGCTACCATCTTATGCTCAGCAATTACTTTGTTGTAGTAGTATATGATGCTTTCTGCCCTTTCTACAAATGGAGCTACCAGCTTTGAATCATATTCATAAACTTCTATTTTGAAGTCTTGCGTGTTCTTATCTTCACTAAGAACAATCCCATGCTTGAAGCCTGTGTTATGCATATACCACTGGCATTGCTTCCATGCACTGGGATGCTTGTCCATCCTCTGGAACTGGAATGTATTGACAGACTTAATCTCAACTACAATCTTCTCACCATCAAACACATCAGAGACTGATATGATTGCATCTGGCGTGAAAGACATTGCATACTTTTCATTGAAGCGTGTGAAGTCCATGTCTTCTGCAGTACCATAGCCAGCCCTTATGAAAAGCCTCTGCCATTTTTCATGGATTGCATTGCCTTGCTCAAAGATACGTAACAAGCTGGGTTGTAACTGTTCACCTTGATTCTGCTTATACAAGAGAGAAAGGACCTGAGAACGCAGGCAGAACTCACTTTCACCTACAAGCATGTTTGAAGCATGGAGGCCTTTCCTCTCCTGGGATTCTTGGCCCCTTGTCATTACCTGCTTTACAAACTTTGCTTCTTCTTCAATGTTCTTTGGAAGGTAGAACATCTGGTTGAAAAGCTCTCTTAATCTCTTAGCTTCTCCTCCTTCAATTGGAGTGCCATTCTGCCATGCATTTGATTTTATCTTGTCTATTAGCCCCATGTTTCTTCTCCTTCAATTTCACGCCTTTCCCATGAGTTGCGCATCTTTCTTTTCTTCTGCATCTTCTTCAGCTGATAGCCCATTATGTCAGTAAGCTTATCTGATACATCTCCCATATTGAACCCGCATCGCAGCATTGCACCAAACATACCACAGATGCCCTCTAGTTCATTACCATACCACTCAAGGTAACTTATAGGGCTTACTTTATGAATAAGGGCTACAGGGTCATCTATGAGTGTCTCAGGACAGCTTGACAAGTCACACCCTGAATACAGCAGCACTTGCTTTGATACTTCTTCACTGAGACCAAGAATCCACATGATGTCGTTTGCATCTTTGAATTGATTCTTGCTCAGAGCTTCAATCAAGCTAGGCATCAGATTCTTGCATTCATTTGCATGCTTTGATATCTCTATGAGCTCCTGTGCCGGCTCTGGGTCAAACACATTACTATACATCTCGCTTACTGGGATTTCTTCAAGTGCTACTATAGGAGGCATATTCTTCCAGTTAAATCTACCCATGTTCTGGATTGTGTCTTTCTGGGGAATCCCCACGTGAGCTAGCATGCTGTTGTATATTGACTCAGCTGAGCTATCATGACAATGCTCATTGATTATCCCTCTGATTATCACCTCATTCACATTGTCTCTGATAAGCCGCATCCCTTTCTTCTTCTCTGCTATAGTTAAAAGCTTCTTATCATCTACATGCTTGAGCTGCTTATATACTGGGACATAATCGACATCAATGGTGAAGTAGTAGTACCATGTATTGAAAAATTCCTCTTCACTGCAATAGAACACCTTCTTGTCTCCATATTGCTTCACTGCACATGCAAGCTCAGCTGTGTGCATTATGTACCAGTTCTCATCGACTTTCTTCCAGCCTACTGGGATACCAGATTCGTATATTTGATTCAGGTCAAAGTTTGGTATTATCATCGACAGCATATTCAACCTCCTCAACCCTCTTATATACAGTCCCTTGTCTATTTACTATCTTTGAAATACCAGCATTCTTAAGCATATTGAAGCATATATTACATGGGACAGGATTGTTGTCTTCTTCCCAATAGTAGTAGATTGCATCTTCCCACCTGTCATCTTCTCCTATTCTTCTGATATGCTTATCTTTGAATTCTTCACATGCTAGATATGCTGTGCCACCCATGATGTTCTTTCTTTGAGCTGCTATGATTGCATTCTGTTCTGCGTGTACTGCATTGCAGTTCTCATACCCAGAATATCGTTGTGCATTCTCACGCTTGCATACACCTGTGTCACAACAGTTCTCCTCGCCTCTTGGATTCCCATTATAGCCAGTGGCTACGATTATGTCATCGTTAACTATCACACAGCCATAATGCCTTTTGAGACAAGTGCTCCTTTTTGATACTGCTAAAGCAATACCGAGATAATATTCATCCTTACTTATCCTTGGCATTCTTACCACTCCTTTAATCATGTATCTTGATATGCATCCAGGTGAATCAGAAGGGGCTTCTGATCGCACCTATCATTCAAGACATTAAATTACTCTTCTTCATCCGTTGAAGTGTTTCTAGACCCCTTCTTGAATTCCATAGACCTTTGATGCATTATCTCCTTGCGTATGTCATTGACATCATCAAATGAGACGAACCCTCTATCAAAGAACAATGGGATCTCACATTCACCTTGAGGATTGCACACTTTCGATTTGACCACTTTGCATTTCATAATCAAGCCAACCTTCTCAGTGCTCGCTGTGTTTGCTGGATTCTTGTTTGGGATTTCTATCCAGCTACGACGAGCAACCTGAATTCTGAGACTACAGCTATGCTTGAGCTTATGGCCACCAGGTGTATCAGTCTTATCACCGAACAGCATTGCATTCATCTTATCACGTACTTGGTTAATCATGATTACTGTAGTACCAGTAAGCTCAATGATTTCTTCAATAGTAGGAAGATACTTATTCATGAGCCTAGCTGTACCACCAATACGCTGCTCCTCAATGCTGTCTTTCTCTGCTGACTTGAGCACCTTCTCTGCATCTTCTCTTGGTATCATTGAAGGGACACTGTCGATACCTATCAAAGGGATTCCAGCTTTGGCAAACTGTATAGTCTTGTTGAAAGCATCTTCACCATACTTTGCTCTGTATATGAGAAGCTGCTTAGGCTTGTTGCCAAATACTTTTGCTCTATCTGCATCAAACGTACCTTCAATGGGAATGTCAAGACACAGAGAATGGAGACTACAGAGATGATACAAGAGGGTTGTCTTGCCTGAGCTCTCTGGACCAAATATCTCAACCACCCTTCCCTCTGGCATTCCACCACCTATGATAGCATCAAGGTCTTCAATACCAGTCGACCAGCGGTTTATCTTGAGGTTAGCATTCTTGGAGCCAATCGTATAGATTGACCCCTCACCTTCTTTCTTGTTTATCTTGTTGCACAGCTCAATTATTGCTGCTTTGTTCGTGTTTGCCATTTATTGCCAGCTCCTCAAGCTTGTAATATTCGATTGCTTTCATTCCTTTCTCTGTACTGCTTGCTATGTCTTCAAACAATGGAAGCTTAAGCAATACTAGCTTACAGAATGCTCTCCACTGTGGGAGCCTATGATTGTATCTTTGCTCAAGCATGCATAAAGCTGTCTCATAGTCAAGGTCAACTCCTCTGAGCTGGAGATAGCTTTCAGGAAGGAATCTCTTGATTCTGAGCATGACCATCTCTTTCTGATGTTTTGTCTTTGTATCTGGGTCATTGTACAAATCAATCAGCATATTAAGATATGAGATGTTGTAGTCAAGAAGTTTCAGCTCTTCTTCAATAAAGTCGTCAAGCTCAAAGTCTTCTCTTGTTAAATGCCTCTTTGTGATGAGATGCATTGTTGAACTGCTATTCTTCACAGGATGCTTGTATGTATCAAATTCCTGCCACCAATAGCGAGGAGCTTTGATTTCAAGATGAATGTGAATCTTCCTGATAAAGTCCCTATGTTCAGGACCTCCCTTTGCTAACTGACTGAGAAGCTTTGCATCATTAGGACCAAGAATTACCCTTCCATCAGTAAGTACCTTAGAATCCTGCTTCTCAAAGCTCTCATATGGCATCCTCATATGCCTCAGAGCCGTTGCAATGCCATACACATGCACATTTGCCACTTCAATCATTTCACCTCTCCTTCACTTGCTATAATAGCTATAATATCTTCAAACAAATTCTTATACCACAAACAGCTTAGCCTGTACTTGTTGTATTTCTTCAAATAAGCTTTGTATGTAACTTCATCTGCTTTAAATTTTTCTGCTTTCTTACTAGCTGCTATCATCTTATCTGCAGCTTTATTTATACGCCTTGAGATATAATCCAGAGTCTTCTTGAGCTCTGTTTTATCGTCGACCTTAACTGGCATATTCACCCTCCTTGATTCATTTATCATATTGCTTACAACTGACTTTATATCAGTGTCAAGAATGTCCTTCTCACTTACCTCAACTCCTAACTCACCAAGCATCCTGCTCATGAAGTATAATAAGCCATCTGAGTCAAGATATTTATTCAAGTATGGCAAGAGACCTATAGCTAATTTCTTTGTATAAGCTTTGACTATCTCAACACCTTCTTTTGTTATATGCCTTGACTTATTAATTAGCATCTTGACCTCCTTAAACTAGAACACCTGGACAGTGACGCCCAGACTTTTAGACTTATCAGAATTCATACCTTACATAGTATGAATAGAATCCAGAATGTGCTTGCTTCTCGCTCTTGGACATCTTAAAGATTGATGCTTTGATGCCTCTAGCTTTGAACCTTTTCTCGGCTTCTCTTGCTTCCTCTTTTGTCTCAAAGAATCTGACGTTTCTCATCCTTCAATCTCCTCCTTAAAGTAAAGTAACTGACCAAATGCGAAGTCTATATCTCTGACCTCTCTCACAGTCATGAAGCCTGTCCTTGGAATATCAAATACAAAAACTCTATAAGTAAGCTTTCCATCTTCTGAATAGAAAGTAAGCTTTGACTTACCCAATGAGAATGTGACATCAAAATCCTCGTTAATATATAACAACTTCGTTCTGCAACCTTTTGGTACATCTACTTTGTTGATTGCTCTCTTGAGCACCTCAAATTCTAAGTTTGTTCCTTTCATTTTCTTTTCTCCTCTAAGAACTCTTATTTGCCTTTCGACATTATCACTATAAGCTATTTCAAAAAGTTTGTAAATAGGCAAAATGAAAGTTTTTGCAATTTTTTTTTCTACAGAGACAACAAAGGCTCAGGACTAGCCTGAGCCAAAGAAATTCATATCCCTACTAAAACACACAGGTGAGGCCAGAAATGACGACAAGTGCAAGGAAGGTAAGAATAACATCTAGTATTATGCGATGGACGAGAAGCCCCTTCTCGTGCTTCTGGTAAATCATCTCGTTACACCTCCCAGTTTGTTAGCCCAAGACTCTGTATAGAACCAGTAGTAAGACTTGTTTGTACGCTTATGAATCAGCCCAGCCCATACTATGCTAGGGATTCCTATGACTATCAGATACAATGGACCAAGATACAGGCTTTGAATTGTATGTCCTGTCTCATGCTTGATTGTATTTGAGTCCGCTCCCTGTCTCACAATTATGTAGTATGTGCTAAGACTTATCCCTGACATGAGCTTCCATTTGAATATCCTTCTATCATATTCAGCAGAAGCTTCGTCCCATCTCTGAGCCCTTGTGAACAGTCTCACAAAGAACCCGACGACAACTTGAGGCAGCTGCCAGATGACAAGGATTATTGTCCCTATCAAGCCTGCTAGCTTCTTCATATCACCTCCTCATCTGTATGCCCTTGAGTACAAGCTTGAATTGTACTTTGTCACACGACTCAAATAGCGTTTCTTACTGAACTCAACAGCTCCAGATTCTATCAAAGCATCTATGACTCGTGTAGTAACAAGCCTAGACTTACATCTATCATAGAAGTCGTCAAAGCTTCTGAACACACCATTTGCTTTGCGTTCTTCTACGATATGCTGCGCAGCTTTATCGCCTACATTCTTAATCTCAGCTAGCCCCTGCTGCAGGCAATGCTCATCTTCTACTTTTCTAAGGATTGTCTTCACATTTGAATAGTTGACATGGGGTAAGAATACAATTGCCCCGTCCCTCACTGCTCTCTCGCAGAACTGACCATATTGCTCATCATCTTTTGCATATTTGAGCTTTGCAAACCAGTACTCTGTTGGATAGTAAACTTTATAGAACATCTCCTCAACACTTATAAGACTATATCCCAAAGCATGACCTTGATTGAAAGTATACGCTGTCATATTGTCGAACAATTCTTCAGCTTCCTTCTTAGTAAAGCCTTCTTTCAATGCTCCCTCAGCAAACTTGCCAAGAAGCTCGTCATGAAGCTGGTTGTACTTCTTTACTGCAGCTTCAGTCAAACTATGGCCCTTCATCATCTTCATGATTCCATCTGCATCTGCCCAGCTTGTATGCCCAATGTTGATAGCAATCTGTTGCACCTGCTCTTGGTATATGATTGTACCATATGTCGACTTGGTGTACTCATACCACTTGACTTTCTTTGCTTCAGCGATGTTCAACTTGTTATATGCGTATTGTTCGGGCATCTTGAGACTCAAAGGACCTGGCCTGTTCATAGCACTTGCGGCAACCACATCATCAAAACAGTCAGTATGTATATCTGCAAGAATTCTTCTTGCTGTACCCTTTTCAAACTGGAATATGCCATCACAGTTGCCATCTTTGAAAGCTTCTATGACCTTCTTATCATGAACAGCTTCATCATAGTCTACTGTCACTCCAGTCGCCTTCCTCAGGTCACCTATTGATTCCATCGTCTTAAGTCCGAGAATATCAAACTTGATTACCTTGACTGTCTCGATATCAGAGAGGTCATATGCTGTGAACACATCTCCATTCTTGTCAGTTCTAAGAGCCATGTAGTCAAGCAAATCACCACCTGTGATTGCTACACCAGCTGCATGAGTACCTATAAAACGAACCTTCTTGAACAGATGAGCAAAATGCACAAGAATATCATCATATTTCTTATTATAAAGCTTGCCCTGCTCAGACTCAAGAAGATGCTTAGTATCAATATTGCCTAGCTCATCAACACAGGTGTTAACGAACTTCTTAATCTCAAATATAGTCTGCTTGTTCTGCTTAGCAATATCTGGGTCAACATCTTTGTCGTATGGAAGCCCACAGACCTTACACAGATCGTTCATCAAGTTCTCGACCTTGTACAACCCGTATGAACAAATTCTTGCTGCGTGCCCCTCATATTTCTTACAAAGATACTCAATTACTTCATGCCTTCTGCTTGTTTCAAAATCTAGATCGATATCCATTTTGTACCCTCGGTTTCCCGATATTTCGTTAGGGATTAGACTATATCATCGCATGCTATTCAGCATGGCATGGCACTTCGATTTAAGGGATTTTCGCCCACCATAACTGGCCCTACTCCTAATGCTCTTCTAAGCTATTGGATAGTCGTTACACCTTAACACAGTTTACGATTGCATTTCCAGAAGAAGCCTTTGTATTTTGTTCCTTTCCTCATAGCTTCATATAACTGATTATGACCTTTCGTATTACAGAATTCAAGAGCTAATCCTATAGTAACAAAACTATGAATTATGTTGCCATTTTCATCCATAGCAATGACCTTATTACCATTCACAGCTTTATCACCTTTCTTACCATACATCCCATTGTTCTTTCCTCTGGTAACTTCACTCATCTTTTTCTTGAAAGATGCCGTTCCTTCACCATTGAAATTAAATCCAAGTTGCTTGTTATATAAAGCATAGTTTTCACCGACTTTCTTTGTCCACCAAGACTCAACTGGTGACCTATGTCTATAAAAACAAACATCAAGAATTTTTGCCTCAAATGATTCTCTTCCATACCACTCAACATCTAAATTAAGTTCAGATATATTGCTTTTTCCAGATAGATGAGCTTCAATCCTTTCATTAGGATGTTCTGTCTGTCCAACATAAGCTATTCCATATTCTTTATTGAGAATCATATAGATGTATGTCATTCTCTTGTCTTCTTCAAAGCACCTATTGCTCATATAAAACCTCCAATTGGTTTATTTACTGTATTCTTGGCTCGGTATTGTCATGCAGCCCAATTGCTGTTTAGAGTTTCACCGAATTCACCATGTTTTGATTCCCCAATATGTCTAGGGAATTTCTTTTTGTCCTTTCTCAAGAACCTCCTGAAGTCAAGGTTGAACATCAAACTATCAACTTCAGTAATTGCCAATGCATAAGCTACAAGACAGTTACATACACTTCCTCGTCCTGGACCTACTACAATTCCCTGAGCTTTTGCCCAGTTTACATAGTCTGCCACAATCAAGAAATAGTCTTCGAACCCATGATAGACGATAACATCAAGTTCTTCTTTACACCTAGCTATGTATTCGGGCTTGTACTTATTTCTTCGCTTCAAACCTTCCTTGACTTTGCTTATAAGAATCTTCTTGCTTTCTGCCCCTTCATGGAGCTTTGGAAGCTTCAACTCAAGATGCTCGAGATAGTCACCTTCAACTTGAGATTCTATCTTATCAAGATTAGCCATCATCTCTTTTGCCAGAGCTATGCATTTAGCTTTGCCAAAATCTTTTGAATGTATTTCAATGAAACGCTTTTCCAATTCACCAGGAATGGGCATGTACCTCTCTGCATAAGTCTCTTTGATATGAGATATATCGTGGCCTGCAATCTCATGCATCTTTATATACGATGGAAGCTCTTCTTTCCTGCCCCTATGACTATCACTTGTAAGTATGAGAGGAATACCTAACTTCTTACCAAGTTTGATTGAAGCTACATTCACTTTCTCCTGCATACCGGGGTCACTTATCTTATAAGGCTGGACTTCAATATAAAGATCAGGACCAAATATTCCCTTGAGCTCCTTCAAGAACCTTTCTGCAGCCCCTAGATTATCCTTCATGATTGCCTGAGCCAAATACCCTGCAACACAAGCAGTTGTACATATCAGACCTTCATGATATTTCTTGAGAATGTCAAAATCCCATATTGGATTGTAGAACTTCTGCTTGTCACCTTCAAACTGGATGCGATTCATATTGCCATAACCCTTGAGATTCTTAGCAATCAGAATCATATGGTAGCCCCTTGTACTTGGCTTATGCTTAGGGAGCATATAACCCTCAACACCAAGTATAGGCTTGATGCCTACATCTTTGCAAGCATTATATGTTTGTATGAGTCCGTTTGTGTTGCCATGGTCTGTCACACTCAGAGCATTGTAGCCCAGCTCTTTTGCGAGCTGAGCCAACTCTGTTGCTTTGCCATAGCCATCAAATGAACTGAACTCACTGTGCCTATGCAAATCAAATGCCATATTCTTTCATACTCCTTCCTGTACCAAAGCCAAACTCTGCAGCCTTTTCTTTGTCTACAACATTCGACTCAGCATGCTCCGAAGCAGAACCTAGCTTGATGATGTCTTCCATGCTCTGAGCCCTACCTTTGTTTGCATTGTCCAAACCTGTCTTGAAGTCTCTCTCGTACAGATGAAGTGAGCCCGCAATATGCGTATAGGTACCAAGCTCAACACCAAGCTCCATTGCCATCAGTACCTGCATATTAGCAAACTGAAATACATCAAAAGGGAATCCAAGCCAGAGGTCATTACTTCTCATATATACAGTAAGGTAAAGTTTGTTGTCCCTAAGAAGGAACTGGAGGCTCACAGTACAATTGACATCCTTAGATGGTATATTCCTTGGCTCCTTAATATGTATCACTGCCTGCCGTGTTTCTGGTACATCTGAGAGCAATCTACGAACATACTCCCATTGGTCAAACCCATACTTATGTTTGATACAATATCCATAGTTCGAATTGACATGAACATTATCATCCGACATCCTATTCCAATTGTCTGTATAGATTTGTATGGGCTTGAGCTCATTTTTACCAGACATGTACCAAAGCATCTCACCCATTGCATACCTCAAAGGCATCTTCCTTATCTTGTTACGCATTATACATCTTGTCGGGTCCTTAATGACCGTTATTGCATTGATGCATTCGCCAACTACATTGCCATCCCTTGATTCAATCTTGTCACCTTGATTGATGAGCGCATTCCACCACTGGATGAAAGCTTCATCAGCCGTATCCACTTTGACCATTTCGTTGAATAACATTGTATCCTCCTAGTTAGAATCTATCATACACTAGTTCTCGAGCTTTGTAAATAGCTTGGTCCATGTTTATGTATTCATAATTTCCAATACGTCCTAAGAACAAGATGTTAGGAATTTCTCCTTGTAATGCTTGCCTATATTTTGCATGCAAACTTACATTCTCAGGATTGACTATCGGATACATAGGCATATTGTGCCTGAAACACTGCATCGGGAACTCGAACTGAATCGCTGTCTTATTAAGCTTGAACATCTGAGCTGGATTCTCCATCATATGCTTATACTCAGTGATTCTTGTATATGCATGGGAGTCAGTGAAATTCACTACAGCTGCACCTTGGTATTTATGCATATTCAGCCTTACATCAAACACCTTCTCAGTGAGGTATGGGAGGTCACCAAACTTATAGTCCATAAACCTATCTATACGCCCTGTACATATGATTCTGTCAAACTTACTAGAAAACATTCGAAGGTCACTGTATTCAACCATCGCGCCAAGCTCATAGCTTATCTTACCTGCAGCTTCTGTAATCACGTTATTGAACAACTTTGAATATGAGTCAGGCATCACTTGATACTTGTCTCTGAAGTATCTCGGGTCATTGTTAAGCCTTATTTTGACTCTATTCAGTGTACTTTTGTCAGGCATACCTCCCCACTGCTTTGCTGTATAGAATCTATAGTACTTGTCGAATATGAACTCGGCAAGCTCCTTATGCTCCTCTGAGAGTGAAGCAAGCTCATCAAGTGTGCATTCTCCTGAGTCAAATTCATCTTTGGCTAGATGCATGAGATGATGTTGCCTTTCACTCTCACAACTATCCATGTTGAAAGGAATAGGCTTGCCCTGAGGATTCTGAACCTTATGCTCATACCTGTAAAGCTTATTTGCAAATCTCTTTACAAACTGGTAAGCATGTTCATTATTCGTATGAAAAATATGAGGGCCATATGCATGGACGTTTATTCCGTCCCTCATAACATCTTGACACATGCCACCAAGCCTTGGCTGAGCTTCAAATATTTTGACATCACATCCCTTCTCAACCAAATAGTGGGCTGCTGCAATGCCGGAAATGCCTCCACCTATAATTGCTACATTAGGCATCATAAACCTCCTCAGAATCAATTCTCGTGCATCTGGATGAGTGATTCAACATCATCAACAAAATGGGATACATCCATGAACCTCAGATGATTTCTCAGATATGAAATTACCTTGAGCCTTTCATCTGGGTTGTGTCTCAAATATCTTATGACTGCATCTACATCAGACTTACTATCTACTGTCAAGAGCTCAGCATACTCACCTGCATACTTATTGATTGTATCTTCTCCATACTCTAATATGAACAATGGGACAACCCCATAGAACACAGCTTCAATTAGACGAGCTGTCATGAAGCCCATCTCACAATACTCCTTTTTAGCCAGAAGAATTGTAGCAATGTAGTCTTTGTAAGCATCTCGCATGTCACGTGTCTGAAGTCTGGAGTCAAAATCAATCTTAGGCCATCTCTGAGCTGAATCACGACCTGCTTCATTCCAATTGCCGTACACCTTCACACCTTCAAGATACTCAGGGATATATTTGTCGATGCACCAGTCACGCTCGTACCTGTTGCCTATGTACACAAGATTGCCTGCTGGCTTCTCGACAGGATTGAAGTAGTTAATGCCCTTGAACCAGAACGGAATCTCAACACGCTTTGATTTCACAATCGGATTGTTTTCCCACTTGTTGCCAAGCTCGATTACATATTTGATATTATATTTCTTGATATCTTCTTCAGTAAGCTTATAGTCAAGGTCAAACACTACAAAAGGAATATTCTTTGCATTCAGAGCTTCAATCAGCTTATCTTGGATATACAGGTCAGGCTGCCATCCATTCTGCCCCTTGAGCTCAAAGTCATTCCTTCCTGAGACAAGGAATCTCCATTCAAGTATCGCATAGTTGATATAGTCCTTCAAGAAGTCATAGCTCTCAAGATAGTCATCCATCTTACAAAGGTGCTTGTAAGCATTGATTCTCCTATGCCCAAGCCATGAAGTGAACATCTCAGGACCAAGAATATCTGATGCATATTTATCTCTGTCAGGCATAAGTTGGAACACATTATTGCCCCTCGTAGCAAGCTCATCAATTATTGACCATGAGTAGAAAGCATTGCCATCTGGAGTGCTGAGCAAATTGCCTTCACTGTCCATCTTCACATCACCAAGAAATCCCCAATAGGAATATCCTACACCTTTCCTTCTTTTGTTGCTTTCACCGTAATTCATCTTGTACCTCCTTGCTTGATTATCTGACTAATCTTATGTATACATTCATCAATCGAACTATATGTTGCTTTCATCGTGTACACATTCGTCATATTTGCAGCAAAGTCAAACAAGAACATATGCTCATTGAGCTCGCTTCCATGTTCCTTGTTAGACCTGTCAATATCATCTGGGTACATTATAACCTGTACAATGTTGCCTGTCTTGATGCTATAGTTCTCAAGCCTTCTCTCCATGTCATATACGTCACGATTCACGTACCCTCTGTCAACCTTACCGTATATAAGCTCAGTCCAATGAAAACGATCGAATATAGCATCCTTTACAAGACCTCTCTCAATGGCATTGATTAACGTATTCAGCTTCTCTGAGTTTAATGCCATGTTATCATGATTTAGACTATACCTTGTATCGTCTTTGAACACTGGGTAGTTGAACTCCATACTCAGCTTTTCAACCAACGTTGTCTTGCCTGTCCTGTCAATACCATCAACTAGAACAATCATCTTTATCACTCCTTTAATTACCAGAGGCCCATAGTGGGCCTCCAGACCTTTCGAATCACTTTGACATAATTCTTATATAGTTTTCATTTATCTTGCTTGCTACAGCCCCTAGCACCTCTCTAGATGAAAGCCCTGAGAATATACACATGTTCATAAGAACTATAAAGCAGTCTGCAAGCTCCTCTTTCTTATGCTCAAGCATCTCGGGTGTTGTCTCATTGCGGTAGTTCTTCCATCTCTTATCAGCAGCAAGGACTTCACCAAGCTCAGAAAGCATTGCCTGTATATGATATGACAAAAGCTTCGGGTCATCTGTAGGAAGTGTTTTGTTTTCTTTGTCTGTAAAGCCTACATATTTGCCTTTGTTCACAAGCTCCTGCTGAAAGTTTATCTGTGAATAGTAAAGGCATTCAAAAGCTTCCATGATGCGTTTTTCCATCTTACAATCAACATCTGTACTACCTTCACCTCTAAGAATGTTTTCCTGTTCCATCATTCTTCATCCTCCCATGATGCATCATCTTCGTCTTTGTCTTCATCACCCCAATCTTCATTGGCTTTATCATCCTCTTCAAGGAGATTGATATAATACTTGGCTGGCATCTTTGGCTTACATTCTATCTTACGATTCTTGCATTCACCATACAGCTCTCTTGCAGACATTTCAGAGTAGTCAGGAGCTTCATCCCCTTCATCACCCCAGTCAGCATCTTCATCAACTTCTTTGGAAGGTACTTTCTTTGTTGGAGTTGTCTTCTTTGGTGTAGCTTTCTTAACTGGCTTCTCCTCTTCGTAGTCCTCTTCTTCGTCTTCGTCATCTTCACTTGCATTATCAACTGGGAAAGCTTTTGAAAGAATACCCCATATTGCTTTTTCTGTCATTGGCTTTGCTTTCTCATTTCTGAACTTGACCTTATCAAGTGGGACAACTGAGAACTGCTTGTTCTGCTGCTTTCCATGCACACTTATCACATAGTCCCTGTCCATGATTGTACCATATGTCTCATTAAGAGCAAGAAGTGCTGGGATAGGTGAGCAGTTGTTCACTGGATACATCATGAGCTTGACTTCGTTTGAATCATAATCCCATACAGACCACACATAGTTCGAACGAGTCCTGAGACCATCCATCTCACAGTATTCGCAGCTCTTACCAAGCTGCTCCTGGCATAAGACGTTTATGCCTTTCTCAAAGCTATCATGCATCACCACTTCAAGGCCATCATCAAGCTCCTGAAGGAAACGAACTCTCACCTTTGAGCCTTCTCGAACATAAAGGATTTTTCCCTTATTTGCCCCTGACTTCTTAACATCATCTTTTATCTTTCCGATAAGTCCTGGCATCTTGTATACCTCCTAGTATTCAATACCATATTCAAGCATCCTCTGCTTGGTCTTGCTTAGCATCTTTCTGAAGAGCTTCTCATCCATCTCACCAGCATCCTTGATTCCCTTGAGATATGCAAACCTCACTACTTTGAAATGCTGCTTCAAGAACAATGTACCCTTCTTTCCGCAATCATCATTGTCAAGTGCAGATACTACATACTTGACACCTTTCTCCTTGAGTTTGCGTATCTGGTCAGACGTTATCTTCCAACCAAGTATCGCAACCACATTATCTTCTCCGAACTGCACGAACTTCAGCCTGTCCATATAGCCCTCAACTATGAACACATAGTCTTTCAAGCCATAGTCACCGACTAAAGTTGTTGCTCTTGAGAACCCTCTATTGTATAAGTACTTCCGTTTCTTTGCTACTTCGGGGTCATTAGTCCTGCAAACCCATCCTCTGAATTTACCATTGTCCATCATAGGGAACACCAATGGATAAGGCTTTGAATAAGTATATCTACATCCAATCTTGGTAAGTATCTCAGGAGTGAATCCTCTGCTTATCATATATTGGATTGCATCTATCTCATCCTTATCATAGGCTTCATCCAGATGATTTAGAAGCCACCTCCAGTCCCTTCGATTAAGTCCATGGTAAAAGTCATAAGCTTGAACATAAAGCTCTTTCTGAGGGGGTCTGGCTGCTTTCTGATATCTAGAAAGCTCTATGTCAGTGACCTCACTAGACTTCAGTATCTTCAGATATTTCTGATATGCCTGAAGTGAGTTGAGCTTATGATACTTAGCTTCCATAAGTTCCACAAATCTGGGAGCATCACCTGAAGCTTGGCATCCAAAGCAGAACCACTTGCCTTTATCAAAGTCAACTATCAATGACGGATTGACATCTTTATGAAATGGACATACTATCTTCTGAAGCTTTGCAAAGTCTGGAATCAGCTTATAGTATTCAAGGACTCTCGCGAGTGCATTCCCTTCTTTTGACATAAGCTACCATCACAGTTTCTTCACCTTGTAATAAGGCTTACCCTTTGTCACAGTAGCTGCTTTCTCAACTACAGAAGCATCTATCTTTCCAAGTTCTGCAAGCCTATCAATAGCCGAGGTATCCACATCCTTAGTTACTATCAGGAATTCCTTGACCTTGGCTGGGTCTGCACCTATTGACTTAAGATACTTGACAAACCTATCATAGTCGGTTATCGCATAATGCCTGACTACAACCTGCTTTAATGTCTCCTTGTCAAGGCTCCTTTCAAGCTTGCCTATATCAAACTCAAGATTGCTCTTCCGAATTCTGGTAACCTCATAAGCTTCAGCAAAATACTCGACTTCAAGTTTTGTCTGATTTTTCTTGAATTCACCATCCATCTTCGAGTAGAAGTCTTTCTTGATAGCATCAAATTTCTTTGATACAGTATCAAACTTCTCCTTTGTGTCGTAATAGCTCTTTACGACTTCCTCAATGCTCATAGAGCTTCTGTTCGTCTTTGCCATCTAGCAACTCCTTGTGCTTTATTTTTCCTCCGTCTCTGAGTCATAACCCTTCAACAGATTGTATATACCTTTTGGCCAACGTGTTCCTGTCTTAATCCAGAGCACGTCATCGTAATCAATCGTAAGTTTTGCACCGTACTCAGTCTCAACCTCAAGCTTCCTGTCTTTAGTTGAACGATTGACTATCTTAGCCGACTTCGCCCCACCCTTGAAAGCAAATGCTACAAGTGTGCCAATTTCTGCTGTATCTAGATACTGAACTTTCCGCTCAGCTCCTTCTCTCGCCATCTTCCTACTCCTCTCAAATTCAATCACTGCATCCCTTTTAAGCAGTGACCTTATCAGTTCTTCTTTCTTGATTCTTCTGTGATTAGTATATCTCTGGATGCCATACCTCTTTGCAAGCACTCTGAGCTCATCACAGTTAAGCTCTTCATACTTTTCTCTATTATTCATCTCACCCTCCTCACTTCAGACATTTTAGAACCTTCATCTATGGAAGCATCAATAACACTGAACTTGTAGCCAAATATCAAGCTCACTTCTCTGATAGCTTCAATCTGACCTAACATCTCATCTCCAAGCCTCGCATGTATATCTGAGACTTTTGGGTCTGACACCCTTTCTTTGCTTGACAGGTCATAATAATAGTCCATCTTCTTGATACGCCACTTAACTGCTTCTCTGAGTCTGGCAACTACATTTGATTCATGTTTCATACCAGACCTTCCGCTTCTCTCTCATAGTAATGATGAATTGAAAGCATACTATGAGCATCCAAACTGTTGATGCTTCCAATTACAATCAAATCATTCTTATAGTACCAGTCGACATCATACCCACAGGCATAAGCCATCTCACAAAACCCTACGAATTCCTTCATGAGTACTTTCATCTGCCCTTTCAAGCTCCTGAGAACGTACCCATCCTTAGACCTTGATGAAAAATCTATTTTGCCTTGCAGTGCATTGATTCTGTATGCCTTGCTGAATATCAAATTCTGCACATTCTCAAGTATGATTGTCTTCTCTAGCTTCTCCATTTTTTTTTGATTCCTCCTCTGAGATAATGAGATTAAAATAAAAAAAAGGCGAGTCCTTTATCTAGGCTCGCCCCTTGACTGCTCGCCTAAGCACTTTAATTATTTCGCCAAGTCTTCTAAACCTAGCATACTGAGAACATTCTTAGCTCCTATAAGCATATTAACTGTGTCTATTTCAAGATTCATGTTCTCTTCTCTCTGAGCCTGTTCCCTTTGGTCGCACAAGCTCTGTATGTAATTCCTAACATTTATTTTCTCATACTTAGCAAGTTGATTCAACTTCATAATTATCTCCTCTCTAGAACTTTTGTTTTTGGGCCATGCCCTTTTACATTATCTATACTACCACACTTTCAAAGGTTTGTACATAGGGGGTTTTGAAAAATTTTCAATTTTTTTTCAATGCCTCAGAATCACGAGGATTCACACCAGACACTTCATTTAATCCCGCTATATAAACAACCATCTAAATAGCAAGTAGGCCTTTGCAGGCCTACCATATGCTTCTATTAACCAAGCACCTTCTTTATGCTGTTAAAGTTCTCTTCCCTTATGACAATCCATGTACATCCATCATCTTTGGCTACCATTATAAGACCTTTCTTCTGAAGGCTTCCAAATATAGCTCTTGTCTGTGCCTTATTCATTCCACATCCATAGTCCTTGACATCTGCAAATGCCCAGAAAGCTTCAGGGTCTTCAAGTCTCTGCTCTTCCCAGCTCTTTGAGACATCCAGAGAATTACAATTGAAATTGGACTTAGCTATGATTACTCTAAGTACCTTTTCTTCTTTCTCTGTAAGACCTGATACTTTCTTCTCTGCCTTAGGAGCTTCTACTTTCTCCTCAATCTTATGAGCCTCTTCGTATTCAATTTCATAACCGAGATACGGGAAGCTTTCAACCATCTGAACAACCTTAATAAGAGTTACTGCGAACTTCTCTGTTTCCTCTGCTGATTTTGTACCACATCCAGCCCAATTGATTCCAAGCTTTACAATGTTGCTTCCAAAAGCCATGTCTTCATAGACGCTAATACTGTAATTTGACATCTCTCTTGCTTTGAAGCTCAGTTCCATAAATGCCATTCTGTAGTCTTCGTACTTAACTTTCTTCATCTTCTTTTCTCCTCTGAGTGGTTTTGTTTCAGACCTTCCGTCCTTACATTATGAATATTATCATAACTTCAGAAGTTTGTACATAGGCTTTTTGAAAATTATTCAATTTTTTTTCTCATACTTCTCTCTCAGATACACCTGAGCCACTGGAGTGAGATTAGAACCAGCATCATCTTTAACTGGCAGTCTGAGAACTTCTTCCCTCCATCTCACTGCCACACTGTTACCTCCAAGACTTTCATATGTAGCATATATCTCCTCAAAGTCACTGAGCTGCTCACTTGTGATATACCCTTGACAGATATACTCTGTATGATATCGACTGAGCATATAACGAAGGATAAGCATTATGCCTTTGTTTGCCGCCTTTACTTTATGTTCCTGAATCTCCTGTTCCTCCCTGTTTTTAGCTGCCTTCTCATATTCCTTTTTCTTGTTGCTCTGCAGAAGCCATACAATATAGCCAAGGATTATAGGGAGGACGATCGTGTATGTTGTCATTAGAAAAGTTTTCCAATTCATCTGCAAAGCCTCACTGTATAGTCAAACGATTATATCATCAATTGTTTCATTGTCAATAGGACCAATCAAGTTTGCATTCGCAATCATACCACAAAGTGTTGAGCTATTCCTTGTGTCTTCGATTGCACTTGACTGAATGTTTGCTGTGCTTGGACTTACAGTAATATAACCAAGAATAAGCTCATGATAAGATGTCGTTCTCTGAGGCTGGTACTTCTGAGGAGAGCTTGCAGAAGGTGTGCCTTTCACATATGCTATCTGAATTGTTCTCTCTGATGCACCCCATCTAAGAATCACAGCATCAATCCTAGTCTGTACTCCATCAGAGACATCGACTTCATAAGTGATTGGACTATCATTCACATACCAATAGCCATTTATCCAAGCACGACCTGAATTGACTTTCACCTGCATTCCTTGAACATCTGGAGGAAGGACCTGAAGGTCTTGTTCATCCCTGTCAAAGACACCAGTTGCAATGAAGCTGCTCATAGCTTCTGCGAAGTCTTCAGCCATATATACTCTGTCATAAGTCCCGCCTTGTTTAACTGCATTAAAGAACCCATAACGCTCTGCCATGTCGTTACCTCCTCATTCTCTTTATTGTCCTTCTGACTGCCTTCAGCAATGTCGGGTAACCATAGCCGAACGTCATGTCTATCGTGAAGTCATTAGTGATGTTATATGTATATCCTGTTACCCTTGCATCAACCCTGACTCCCATAATTGTATCTGTGATTGTGACTGTGTCACCCAAGAAATAATCTTCATCAAGAATATTCTGGACGTATCCAAAATTCCTAAGCTGGACTTCGAAGCTTTCTGAGAGAGGATTCTCACCAAGTTCTTCCTGCCCTCTCTGAGTAAGTTGTTCTCTATATACTGTCTCAGAAATAACTACTTCTTGGTTGTCTACATCAACAACTCTTTCAACATCATCTGCATCAACGAAGAGCTCTTTTCTTTCAAATCCAGCTGATGCTGTATTGCCTGCCTCATGTTTAATCTGAGGCTGGTAATTCTTATCATCTGGGTCCATCTCATCACCCCATACCCAAGCCACATTCCTGTAATCTTGAGCATTATGATAGAAGCTGCTTTCAAGAATGTCGTCAACTTCAGTGGAGAACTCAACAAACTGGACTAAGCTCTGGTTGACAGACCTGTTTGTTCCCTCATACACTTCAAATGTAAGCTTGTTAGTATGAACATCTATCGTTATCCTGAATCCAAGTCCGCTTGTCTCTGCTATCTCACACAAAGCTTCATACACCGATTCACCTGTTTTCTGATAGCTTATCTGACCTCCAATCTGAGCATCTTGAGCAGCTATCAAATAAGGAATTTTCCTTTTTGTCTCAGCAGGATTGATGCAATTGCTGTTCACTATGTTGTACATGATTGTAGATGCATATTCGTTTTCATAATTCACATTCTTCCATAAGCATCTAGTCTCAAGCAGACAAGCGAGGCTACGACCCTCTGCTTCAATCGTCCTCTCACCATCTGAATTGCTATCCTGCTTGACTATTTGAATAAGCATTGCATCTTCTTCGCCAAGCCATAGCACATGACCTTCTTTTATCAAAGCGAGATTTTCATCTGTGATTGGAGCTTCAAGCTTGAACTCACCATATTCTTGGTATGCTTTACCCCATTCAAGACTTGTGAACTGGTTGACTTCACCTATGTTCCTGAATTGAGTATTTGTTATCTCAAACACGTTGAGCTGGACGTCTTTAACACTGGTTAATCCCATTCCTGTACCTCCAGCCAAGCATTGTTGTAATTCACCACAATCTCAAGATTATCAACGTTTGCATCAGCGCCATATACCAATACATTATCACCAGGCTCAAGTTGAAGCCAAGCAGAGTTGATGTCCCTATACTGGAAATAATTTGAAAACTCAGATTCAGAAGCAAGCTTTCCTTCAATACTCTTATAACCAACATTAGTATTGATTATCACTTCTTCATCTTTAGCTAGTGTCTTGTTAATCTTGACATATGTCTGGTTTGCAACGTTTGTGATTGTAGGATTAACTACTTCACCAGAGAGCGATCTGAACTTTATCTTCATACCTACAGGAAGGTCACCATCAACATGCACATTGAAAAGCACACCTCCTGAATTCTTTATTCCAAATACCACACCACCGTATTCATTATCTTCTGTGAATATGAGCGGAAACATGAACACTCTTATATAAGAAGCATTAAGAATATTCTGCTCAGAAGCATCTCTGAATCTCGGGTCAGGAGCAACTCCAGTTATCTGGAAATGAGATATCACTTCATTGTTGTCTTCCATACCCGTCCCATAGTTTATCGTACTATCAGGAACAAAATCAATATACTTGTCTTTGTAGTACAACCTGATAGCTTGAAGCGGTGAGACAAACTTGTTCAAGACTTGTTTTCTCTGAGTCATCAATATCTTTTCTTCAGCAACTATCCACCCAGTGATTTCAATACCTCTTGTCTCGAGAGTCGTATTTGTTATCTGGACACCTATCTGATTGATGTACTTATATTCATATCTCTGAGATTCTATTGCGCCCCACAGACAAGTATCCAAAATGAAATAAGGAGTAGATGTCGAGCTAAGCTCAAGCACTGCTCCAGTTGTCAGGTTTTCAAGCTTTATATTCTCTACCATCTATTCCTCCTAGAACCCTTCAGAAAGGTCACGTATCGTTCTCTTCATAAGCCTTGATGCTTGTATAGGATTGATAGTTGTCGGACTATTGAATGTAATGTTATAAGCATTCTGCCCAACAGTACCATTCGCTGTGAGCTTATCACTAAGCATATTAATCCATTCAGTGTTCCTTTCAAGAGGAACGATCGCTTCTTTACCAGACTCACCAAATATACCCAAAGTAGGCTTATCAACCACGCCACCTTTTGCAAACATCGGGACATATTTCTGAGAAGCAATAGCTGCTGTTTGTATACCTGCCGCTGTTGTCAACAGTCCTGCAAATATTGAACCTAATATCCAACCTGAAGTTGCATATGTCTTCATAATAGCTGCTGCAAGGTTAATCCAAACATTTGCTATCTCTGTTGCTTTGTTTGCTTCAAACTGCTTACGAGCAAGGTCATCTTGCTTCTTCTTGAGAGCTAGCTCAGAAGCTTCTTTCTCTTTATTCTTCTGGTCAACGAAGTCAGTCATCTGCTGTTCAAGAGCATTCTTCTTCGTCTGGTACTCAGCATCTGAGATTTCCTTGTTTGCATACATCTGCTTCAAGTTAGAAAGCTGAGTATCATATCTAGCCTGCTCTTCTTCAATCTGAGCTTCATACATCTCATTTGAAGCTTCAATCTGAGCTGCAAGAGCATCTATCTGTTGCTGGTAACCCTGAGTTATGTAGTTAGTTACAGAACCCCAAAGCTCCATCACCGAGCTTGTAGTTTCCTGATACATACTCTGCACAAAACTTAGACTAGCTTGAGCTTCTTCTGAAAGGGCTGCAAATATTTCTTTCTGTTGTGTGACAACTATAGAAGAGATATCATCGACAGCACCCTCAATCGTTGTGCCTACTTCTTCAAAATTCTTTTCAATCCCACTTGTGTCAATCTCAGCACCATCAATAGCTTCTTGAAGAGATGCGTTAAAGCTCTCGCCAGCAGTTGTACCCATGCTTGAGCCTGCTCCTTCAAGACTTGCTTGAGCACCAGCAACTGCCTCATCTACTGCATTAGATATATCAGTGCTTTTAACATTGCCAGTTATCTCATCCCAACCTTTGTTGAAGAACTCGTCTGCCACTATAAGTCCTGATTCAATGGTGCTTCCAATTTTGTCCATACCATCTTCAACAGAACTCACAATGTCGACGTTGAATCCTTCACGAGTCTCTTTTGACCATTCACTAAGAGCAACACCCCAGTCAGCTCCAAGCTTGCTTGCAATCCATCCAACAAACTGAGTGACATAAGTAAGCTTGTCAACAATCCAGTTTATTGTACTTGAGAAAGCATCACCTATTGTAGACATCACATTTCCAAAGAAGCTTGCTATACCTGTGAATGCTGTTTCAAAAGCATCTTGGAATGGACCAATAAAGTTATTCCATACTTGAATTATTCCATCAAATATAGATTTGGCTGTGTTCCATATTCCCTGACCTATTGAGTATAAAAGCTTACCTGCATTGTTCCACACACCTTCCCAGTCACCTGTGAAAGCACTTGCAAAGATGCCAAAAATCGAGCTTATTGAATTGAGCACCGTACTTAGAACTGAGACAATCACGCTCCATGCTGTTGAGAATACAGGAGCCAATGCATTACAGAAGCCTTCCCATATTCCTCTGAGTGTGTTTGTCACTGTTGTCCAGTTGATACCCAACGTATTCAAACTCGAAGTGATATCATTCACAAATGAAACAAATGTACTCTTTAGACTATTCCATCCCTCAAGTATACCTGTCCTGAAGCTCTCACTGTTATTCCAGAGTGTAGCAAATGCAGCTGCCAAAGTACCTATCGCAGCAACAATACCAGCAATTGGAGCTGATATTGCAATTGTTGCTCCACTGAGGAGATTGAATCCTGTAGTCACTTTGCCTACAAGAGAAACGAGTGAACCAAAACCTGAGACAAGCTTTCCTATGATTGCAAGAGCTGGTCCAATGGCTGCTACAAACAATCCAATCTGAACTATGTTTTCCTTTTGTTCATCAGAAAGACTATTGAGATAGTCTGTCCATTCTTGAAGCTTTGCTACAATGGACTCAACAGCCGGCATCATTATCTCGCCAACAGACATTGCTAAGCTTTCAACTGCGCTGCTCAACTCCTCGAGCCTACCAAGCAGGTTGTCTTGCATTGTCTCAGCCATATCCTTAGCTGCGCCTTCAGAGTTATATATTGCATCCGCAAGATTATCATATTCATCTACCGAGGTATTGATAAGGGCAAGGACACCAGTCATTGCTTCCTGACCAAATATCTCAGCAGCGTAGAACATTTGCTCCGCAGTTGTAAGGCCACCAAAACTCTTTCTCAGATTCTCAATAACACCATTAAATGACTTCATTGAACCATCTGCATTTGTCACTGAGATTCCAAGCTGCTCCATGTACTCAGCACTGAGCTTCGTAGGAGCCGAGAGTCTTGAAATGATTGACCTTAAAGATGTACCTGCCTGACCAGCAACGATACCATTGTTTGCCATGACACCCAAAGCTGTAGCAACATCTTCAATACTATAACCTGCAGCGCCAGCTACTGGGGCTACATATTGGAATGATTCACCCAAGCTACGGACATTTGTGTTTGAAGCACTTGATGCAACTGCAAGCACATCTGCAAATCGTGCAGCATCACTAGCAGCCAGACCAAATGCTGTCAAAGAACTTGTGACAATCGAGCTTGCATCAGCGAGAGCAATACCATCACTAGCGGCTAGATTCATGACACCATCGATACCATCAAGCATCTTCTGAGTGTCCCAACCAGCCTGAGCCATATATGTGAAAGCCTCAGCAGCATCATTGGCTGAGTACTTGGTAGTTGCTCCCATCTCCTGAGCTTTCTTGCTCAATAATTCAAGCTCATCCGCTGTTGCTCCTGAAAGCGCTTCAACCCTTGACATTGTCTGTTCAAATTCTGCAAGCACCTTTATAGAAGCAGTCACACCAGCGGTTATTGGAGTAGTTAAGCCTATTGTAAGCTTCTTGCCTACAGAGCTTATCGAGTCCCCAATATTACCTATTTGTTTTGATGCGTTCTCGAACGATTTCTCTATAGTCTTAGAAGCGGTAGATGCTAAAGACTGAGCTTGCTTGAGAGCTGCTTCAAAATCAGCTATGTTCAAGTCAAGATAGCCTACAGCATTTCCCATGTCAACAGCCATAGCATCCTCCTATCTTAAGCATTTGATGCACCCAACGATGCATAGAACTCCTTGAAAGATTTTGCCTTTCTTCTAAACCTTGGCTCCTTCCCATCTTTTATCTGGAGGGAAATGTAAGCACAGGCTTCATCAAGACAGAAAGCAGTGTATTCATCATCTTTCAAGTCAAACAACTGAGATGGTCTGATGTTGTACATCTGAGACATCCCAATCAACGAAAGGATTTCACTGCTCTTTACGAAAAGATTCTAAGTTCTTTGTACCTGTCTGTGTGTAGTTGAATATCATAAGAAGTTGTGCATCTGTAAGTTCGATACCTGCATCTGCAAGCTCCTTGTAAGTAGGCTCAACCATAGATGCTTCTGCCATTGCTTTACAGATGTCATACATCTTGGCAAAATTCTCCTGCTTGTTGATTTCCTTTGAGCCCTTCTTTGCACCGTCAAACAATTCCTGCGCAGAACTCATAAGGGAGTTTGGAATCCTCCCTGATTTCGCAAGAGCCATCATGCTTGGCTTCCTGAGCCTCACAATGAAGCTTGTTCCTTCTGCAAAAGGAGGGAGCTCAACAAGCTCCCCCATTGCAACTTTCTTTAACTCATCAATAGATGTCACTCTGACCTCTGTCGTACTCATTTTGTATTTCTCCCTTACTTTTTATTTTGAGTGATTCTACGTGAATCCTCGTGCATCTGGTGGGTTAATTAAATGTGACGTCACCAAGCCTCATTGACGTAAGCACTGAACCATTAGATGCAATGATATTGATTGCTGTGACTGTTCTTGCTGCATCAGCGTCTTTACCAAGGAATACAATCATGATGCCATCACCATTAAATGCAACCTTCTGACCTGCTCCTGTGTATCTCATGACCTGTACAGAATTACCGTTCCAATTCTTGTAATTGAAAGCAAAGTAGTATCCACTCTGCTCCTCAACATTACTTGAGAACTCTGTCCATCCCTCAATCTTGCTGAATGTGCCATCAACAGTACCATCACCACCGATTGTGTATGCTCCCAGAGCTGACATGTCCTTACCAAGGATTTCACCTGTAGCAGGAGCAATCACCGGATTCTCGTCAACAAGGTCTGGAAGCTTGTCTACATACTCGATAATGTAAGGAGCTTCACCCTGCTTTGGAGCTGAGGTGATTGTATACTCAGGAGCACGGAAAGTATCATCCTCAGAGCTAAATGCAACTGGCTGTCCCTGACAGTTTGGATATGTGATTTTCTCATAGTCAACAATGATACCAGCTGCATCGTAGTGAGCTGAATAGATGTTGAGTCTGAATATCTTTCCCTTATCGCTCGAACCAGCTACAGGAGGAATGTATCTCTTCAACCTGCCTGTATTTTGGTCCCACTCAATTGTTCCACCCTGAAGAACCTGTACAAGCTCAGGATTGAACACATTGTCTGTGAGTGTTATCTGATTTCCTGTGATTGTCGTAGACCTTGGCTTCTGAGCACGGAGGATTCCTTTCACTACAAGAGTGATAGCTTCCTGCTCCTCAAGCTGAGGCTCTACGCTTACTGAGTTCGAAGTGTCAAACCCGAACTCCCTTTCCTCGTCGCCTTCACCAACTGAGATAGTAACGAGGGCACAATCAATAGTTGCTATTTCGGCCTTTGCCTTCTTTGTCTCTGCCATTGTGTCTTTTCTCCTCTCATATCTTCTTATGATTCTTGTATTCAATCGTCGCATAGTGTGCATGAACAGCATCGTCAAAATATGACGGAAGAATTGAACCATAAGGGAGTATCATTGGCTCCAGCTCCTTCATGGCTTTCTTTACTTCTTGAACAAAACTGTCTAGCTGTGAATATTCCTGCTGAGGCACGTACAGCAATAGCGAATACAAGTCGTCGTCAGTCGAAATGCCTGCAAGCTTAGTAGAGCCATCAAACTTAACGACAATATACTTAAACAAACAATCACCCAGCTTTGTACCGGGTGAGAATACTTTATATCCTTTCGATTTGAGATGCTTATAGATGTCCTGCCACCTATTCTCAGCTGGCTTGAACTTCATTGTGTCTATCATTTAGCACCTCCTATTATCTTCTTCATGAGACCTGTAAAACCCTCTATAACTCTAGGCCCTTCAATCTTGATTGTTGGCCCGATTATCGAGTATTTCTTCTCATGAGCTACTTCTAGCCAATACCCATAAGACACACCATGAGCCAAAGTTATACGAACTATATCTTCGCTTTCCTGACTCACAGTAGCATTAAGCCTTCGCTTTGCTTCACCAGTCCTATCTGTCCACGGCCTATTGACTTGCATATAAGCACGTAATCTATCCGCTTCTTTCAAAGCATACATAAGGGCTGCTGTTCTGAGCTTAGGCTTTGCTTCTTCAAGTGCTTTACTAAGTACAGAGCTATTCCAGTCGAGCTTTAATGCCACTATCCACCACCTCAATTGATACATCGTAGGCATATCCAAAATCGTTCACATCATTCAATACTTGGATTCTGTAATACCTGTCATGTGCTTGAAGTATGTCATACGGCTTCAATTCAAGACGCTTTGCTTCTGATGCAAGACAAACGAATCCGGTGTTTGGTTTATACCTTGAGCTCGAAATGTCGCCTGTTGTTATAGTTGACATAGCACCTGTGCCTGCTGAGCTATAATACAGACCAACAATCGCACCAGCTGCAAAGTACTCTCCAGAAAGCTCACCAAACTCATTATTCATCTGCTTCAGAAGCCTGAATATCGTCCCTGACCTTTTGAGCTGCACTTCAAGCTTATGTGATTCAAACTTTAGATTCATACCAAGTTACCTGTATTCCTTTTCCTATATCTGGAAGCCAAACGTTTGAAATAACTCGAGGTGTCCTGAGTGGTCAAGCCAGATACCTGGACTGTAGAATCTTCACTCTTAATCAAGAGCATCTCATAGATAGTCTGGTCAACATCATAGCCATTCTTCTTGAAGTAGTAACAAAAATCATCTTCGTCGAAATATGGCAACATGTCTTCTCTGACTTCCTTCTTGATTCTGTTTATGCTGTCTTGGTATTCTCTGCTTAACTCATCCATATAACCACCTCAGAGCCCTAAGCTCTCTTTTATCCTGTCTTTTGCTTCGTCAATCGTCTTGGTGCCTACGAGGTCTATACCCTTAGCGGCAGCAAAGGCTTTCACCTCATGCTTGCTCCACTGGGAGATAGGCTTCTCAAGGAGTTCTTCAAACCCTTCCTGAGGTTTATCTTCTGGTTTGTCACCAGATGCATCAGGTGGGGCGACAGGCACTTTATTAGGCTCGGATACAATTCTATACCCCTTTGCCTTGAACATGCTTTTGTAGGCCCCAGAAGGCACCTCGAACGTATTGACTCCATTTGTTATCTTAACCACTTCAATTACCCCTTGTCACTCAGCATACGTAAGTCCAGAAAGGTCGAGCTTATGCTCAGAGCCGTCTGTCTGAATTATGGTGATATACTGGGCTGTCTTGACAGATGTTACATCTTTACCCATGAATCCAATGTATATACCATCACCCTTCAGAGCAACTGCTGTACCATCGCCAGTTGTCCTGTCAATACGTACTTTTGCACCTTCCCAAGGCTCAACATTGATTGCTACATAGTAACCATTCTGCTGTTCAGAATTTGAGGAGAACTCAGTCCATCCAGTGATTTCATTCACTGAACCTGTGACAGCTTCATCAGTCACTGTGTAGTCGCCCAGGGTTGATAAGTCACGGCCCAACTGCGTCCCTGTTGCTTTCTCAACAGTTGAGCTCACTCTTTTTTTGTATCAATAATCGCAATCTGATTAGCCTGCTCGAAGGAAGGCAGACAAATCATAGATACGATTGTCTCAACCTGCACTGGGTCTTCCTTCTTGACGGTTGTAACTGCAACACCTGTATCAGTGAGAGCAACATTCGCTGCAGAACCAGTCATAAGGTCAGACTCAGCTGGAGTTGTTCCAAACCATGTCTTTCCAAGTGTTCCATCAGGGAACATTACAAACACATCCTCAGGGATATACTTAACTGTTGTACCAGTGTTGTCAATGTATCTCTTGTCGTTAACTACGACTTCAATTCCAAGCTCATCCATCAGGTATGTTCTGAGCCTGTTATCAGAAATAGCACCAGCACCATTCGTAAGCACGAAGATTTCTTTCTTAATCTTCTCATTGTTGCGGAGGTTGCGCCATGTCTTACCATCACAGATAGCCCTTGTGATAACAGCACCGGTGTCATCAAGAATCTGCTCCTTAGCCTGCCTGATGTCTTCCATCGGGTCAGAGTTGGTGAGGTCAGACCAAGATGTTCCAACTGTTATCTTATGTTCTGCTGGAATACCATAGTCAAAGTTGAAAACCTGACCATTGGATTCCATAGTAATAACACCAGTTGTGAGAGCCATCATTCTCATCATTTCGCGAGCAGCAGCTGCGCCACGAAGAAGACGAGTCTCATCATCAAACACCCTGTTCATCACAGAGTCGATATAAGCCTGATTGCCTGTCTCAAGGACCATGTTGAGCTCCTGACGAAGCTCTTCATCAATGTATGTGCTTTCCTTGAAATAAGGCATGTTAGCACTGAGCTTGTCAAAGCCAATCCTTGCACGAGGAATAGCAGCGACATCAAAAGCAGAGTTCTTAAGCACGACAGGAAGTCCCTGAGAACCCTTAATCCACTGAAGGTTAAGGCCACGCTTCTTGTCTGCGGGGAAAAGCTCCTCACCAATGTAAGGTGCTTCGTCTTGTGTGAGAGCCTCCCAGTAAGCAACGAGCTCTGCACTAAGTACAAGGTCGAATATAGTCATCTTTATCTCTCCTTATGTCTATCAGCACTTCACAAATGTGATGAGCTTGTTTGCTATTGTTGTACCTGTTCCAATTGCAGATACGACATCCGAATCGAGCCTGTTAAGGTTTACAAAACCAAACACAAGTGCTGTTCCATTTGCATCACCAGATGTAACGTCTACATCATGGAGAAGGACAGCATTATTATCATTGCTCGAACCCTTTGTAGCTGGAGTTGTGAGGTTTGCAAGGTCAATCTTGATAGGCGTACCGGCCTTTGCAATCTTCTTATTCCCCACAGCTACTCCAACTGTTTCGTCGACCACGCATCCAAAAGATGCCTGCAGCTCCACGTTCGCAAGGATCTGCTTCGGTGCGGTCAGTGTAGTCTTTGTGATACCACTTTTATTAAGCATGAATTTCCTCCTATGCTATTATTTACTTCCCCAGTAACTTGATTTCTTACCAGTTGCTGGCTTCTTTGATGCTGCGAGTCTAGCACCGAGACCTAACTTACTATCCGAATCCGAACCCTTGCCTGCCTTCATAGAGGAGCCTGTTCCTGAAGACTTTCCGTTCTTGTCGTCTGACGTGAACCACTCCGGATATCTGGTCTTAAAATCAGT
>NFZC01002463.1_pt1 | contig 44457 bp, 54 predicted proteins | sample 1095391 | NCBI WGS metagenome assembly NFZC01 (sample SAMN03609890, study PRJNA323583) | gut metagenome | isolation source: feces | host: Rattus norvegicus | place: Denmark: Riget | collected 2013
GGTTTTTAGGTGGCAGGAGTCGTGTTAGTCGTTGTTATATAACGATAAAACGATGCACGCTTCGGGCACCATCTACATTCGGTATAGTCTGGTATGGCACGGTTTTATTGACTGTTTCGTTTTTTTGATCGGCATATTTCGGCATAATTTGATGCGAATGGTGGCCTTTTGGTGGCCCTCGTGGTGGCTCTCACTACGATGATCAAAGGTGAACTATGGCATCAGTATCTAAAACCCGAAATGGCTACTGGCGAGTTCTGTGGCGTGACGATCAAAAAGTTAAGCGGCAGAAAAATTTCAGAACAGCTGCGGAAGCTAGAAAATTCGCAGCCGCTCTGGAGCTCTCGCCGGAAAGACGGTCTAGCACGATAACGGTGAGTGACTGGCTTGTCTCTTACCGCGACAATGAGTCACAAAAGAAGCGCGGCGCGAAGCAAGAGGTTTTGCGCATCAATCGCTTTCTGCAGAGGCCTTTTGCTTCTATGAAGCTGGGAGAACTCTCCTTCAGAGATTTGCAAAAGTATTTTGATGATCGTCTGAAAGAGCCTTCCCAAAAGTACATCGGGACGCTGGCCCCGGCAACGGCACACAAAGAACTCAAGACCCTGTCAGCGGCTTTCAACGCCGCGGTCAAATCTGGCCTCATCCCCAAAAACCCATGCATTGGCGTTGTGCTTCCAAAGCCGGCAGAACATCGCGAGCGGACGGCCTCGGATGAAGACATTGAGGCACTGCTCGTCGCCAGCGGTTGGGATGGGAAGTCTGTGCCTTTAGACAAGCTGCAACTGACGATGGCAGCTTTCTTGCTGGCTTGCAAGACAGGAATGCGTTCCGGGGAAATTCTTCGCATTGAAGAGGCGTGGATCGATGGGGCGGTGATCCATCTGCCGCATGAGGTGACGAAGACTGATAGCCGTCGAGACGTTGCCTTGAGCTCAGAGGCTCTGAGAATTCTGAATCTTGTTCGCGAACTGGGAGACAAGCCACAAATCTTCGGGGCTTTGAGCGATGCTACGAGAGACGCGCTCTGGCGCAAGATTCGCGACAGGGCAGGGCTTGGTCCCGAGCTCGACTCGCAGGGCCGAGTCATCCGAGAAGGACTGAATTTCCACGACTCTCGCGCGACTTTTGCGACGTGGGCGGCGAGTCCTGATCCGAAGACGGGGGCGCCGCGCCTTGATCTTCTGTCCCTCGCTCGCCAGACCGGGCACAAAAATCTGAAGATGCTGCAGCGCTACTACCGTCCGAAGTCGGAGGATATTGCCAAGCGACTTGACAGCATGGTGGAAAGGTAGGGGTCTGTGTAGAATCTTAAGAATTGTCTGTCCGAGGTTCGTTCCATTACTCGGCAAGCATTGGGTGGTTTTGCTGCGGTAGCCATCCAGTCATCGGGACAAAACCGTAGCAAAACGGCTCAGGTGTTGGTAGCACCGAGCCGCTTAAAGGAAGATTGATAAATGGAACACAAATCTTCTTCCGCTAGTATAGCAAGGCGGGTCTTGAAAATCCTGATTTTCTTGATCCTGTTCTTACTCTGCTAGGCGCGTAAGTGAAAGGCCTCGGACGCTTCGGCTTCCGGGGCCTGCGTGCATTTGAGGACAAAAAAATTTTACCCCCGGATTGCTCCGGGGGTTCTGTTCAGGCCTGTTGCTCGTTGGCTTTGTCTGCCTCGATCATCGCGTCATTGATGGCCGCCTGCAGCGCAAGCGCCTCTTGATCGGTCAGATCAGACAGCCATATCCTTCTGCCTACCGTGTGGTAAGTAAGTCGGATGCAGCCGTTCCGAAGTGGCGTCAGTTTTAGAGTGCTGTGTCGATGGTCAATCGGCACAACTCTGGTCTTTGGGTCGGATGGTGTTTGCATAGCTGGGTTTCTCTTCAAGGAAAAACATGAGGGTTGGTTCTGTCAGTCGGACAAAAGTCTCGCGTTCCGGAATCATCCAAAAGTTCTGACCATCGTCCCGCACGAGATAGCCGGGCTCGCAACGACCGTGGACGTAGGCAACGCCCTGAACTCCGCAGCGGCTTACCTCCTCGTCGTTCTCATCGGGAGCAACGACTGCGACTCCGCCGTGGGCCACATCCTGGAGCGCCTTCGTTAGATTGAGGTTGTCGGCTTCGCGCCTGGCGAACTCGTGCTCGCTTCGGTACAACTCGCGCATCATTTTGAAGTACGTCGCAATGGCGTGCTCTAATGGCTTGAGCATGGCGGCCTCGACAGCCGGGCGGCGTGGCTTTCCTTCTTTGACCTCGTCCGCAAGGTTCTTCATGCCGTGGATTGCTGCGGTGCCCATCGTGGCTAGCAGCTGATACTCGGCGTCCTGCGAGAACTTCTCAGAGAAAGCGAAGAGTTGCTTCATGGCAAAGATCAGGTCGCCGTAGCGGCATTGCTCTTGCGTCCCCATGCGTATCAGGCCGAGATCGATCTTGACGGCGTCCTCAAAAATCTTGAAGTCCTTTTCGGTGAGTTGTCCCCAGCTGTCATACGCCCACGTGGGAATCTTCGGTCTGCCGGGCTGGTACTTTTTTGTGCGTCTCTTTTTGGGTTTGCTCATGGCATAAAAAAAGCCCCCGATTTCTCAGGGGCGTTGAAGTGTGCTGGTGGTTGCGGAGGGCTCGGCTTGACGCGAATGAACGAAGATCGGTTTGAGCCATCGAATGACTCTCTTGCTTCGCCCTTCGCCGACGAGGTAGGTATGCCAGTGGGCCGACCGGATGTGCGGTCTGACAGAGCGATCTGTGCCCATGGTGGCGGTAGCTTGCCGAATTTCGGTGCCGAACGATTCACCGAACCGTTTGACTCTCGGTTGCCTTGGAGCGTAAATCGTTGAAGCACGGCGCTTGTGTTTCCTAATCTGAGGCACGAAGTCCAAAACCTCATGACGCCACTCTATGGCTTCTGGCTCATCTGAAAGCATGTAGACGATCTTGTTGATGACTTCCTCAGCAACCTGGTCATCATCAAGCACATGATCTTTGAAAGCTTTGATTGTTTCCTTGATTGCATATGGCTCAGTTTCGCCGCCGTCTTGACAGATCAAACCGAAGCTTTTCACTTCTAGAATGAATCCAAAGGCTTTCAAGAAATCAAATGAATGAACAGGCATGAAATCAAGACGAGCACATACGCCGCTTGTCTTTTTCGATGTGTCGTTCCATTCTGCCATGTCTACACACAACACATATCCAAGAACGCTGTCTTTTGGCGTGTCCAGTGGTATGTAAACGGGGTTTCCAAGCAGACGCTCAAGCTCACGAACTGGGAAGCCGTTTGCGAAAGATGTTTTGCAGAGTTCTGTAGCGAAGTCACTATCGAATGTCGCCACGGTTTGGGTGAAATACCAGGCTATTGCTATCTCGAACCAATCGTAGAAGCCGGCATCATTTGCCGGAACAGAACCGCCCAAAACGCGTTCCAGAGCACGATGTTTAACCTGGCAGCCTGCAACGAAGATTTCTGGGTGATCTTCGAGAAGCTCGGCCATTGTCTGAGCTGTGTCTGGCGGAAGAACTTTCAATATGAGCTTCGTAAGGTCGGATAAACCAGGGATGTTTTTCATAACATAGTGTTGAGGCCACCGTCCTCGCAGTGCCCTTCGCTTGCACACATCACGGGCGGCGGCCGAAGATGGTTAGTCGGGGTCGTACGGCTCGGGCAGCTCTGCCCAGGCGAGCACTCTGAACTCGCTTTTATAGGCGGAGAAGTCCTTCCATGCGTACGCCGTACGCACATACGGCTTTGAGTACTCAGCAACTGCGGTCACGAGGTAGCACTCTGCGAACTCGGTCTTGGGCAGAGGCACCTCGGGGTACTTGTGCCACACGGTTTTGGTCTCGCTCATTTGCTGAGCTCCTCTTCAGCGATACGCTTCAGCTGACGCTTGATCTTGAACTCGACTTCCGACTCCACGTCGTAGTCTTCTGGGGCAGTTTTGTCATGCAGGTAAATGCCTGAACTCCGCTTTACATGCTCCCCACACGGAAGACGCGAGGGGGCTCGCGGAGTTCGAGGAGCTCAAACAAACGCCGACGCTTGGCGGGGATAGTATTTCTCACCCAAGCGTTGGCGTTTTTCCTTTTATCCGCACGGACAAGTTCCAGATTTTTGATCAACGAATCGATGGAGTTGTTCGGAATCTTGAGCTGCAAATTGCCGCTTTCCACTCGCTTAGCCGTAGACATCATGATCATGCGCAGTCCGGTAGCCAACGCAGTCACAAATACTTTTCCTTGCAAAGACCTTGCTCCGACACGCAGTCGATCGCCATCCACCCAATTTTTAAGCTGATTGAAATCCTGCTCAACCAACCCTCTGGCTCGATAAATCCTCAGAGCTTCAAACGGATCATTGATGCAATTCGACCGCAACACAAAGTGCGAAGCACGCTCGGCCGTTTGATCCATCTTTGTCGTGTCCAATGCCCAGAGTTTTCGTCCTTGTTCGTCGACTCTTTCCTTGATAAATCGGCGATAAGCATCCCATAGATCGGAAGGCACTCTGCGAGCAGATTTCAACAAAGAAATGATTTCCGAGGCCTTCTTCCAAATTAAGGCTCTTTGCTCGTCAAAGACCTTGTCCATCCGATACAGGTGTACTTTCACTTTGGCGTTGAGCCTGCCGCAGGAGCAGTTTTGCTGCCAATCTTCGGCATACGTATAGGCGCAAACTCCCAGATCTCCGTCGTAAAAGGCCCCGTTCTTCAACGCTTCCATGTGTTTGTCGAAGGCCAGCTCAATGGCGTCTTCGGTTATCCTCACGCCTTGCAGAAACGACAACTCCAGATTGAGCATCTTCTGCACATTCATCAGTGTCGAGTAGCCGCGATCCGTGACAAGAATGTTGCGGCTCAGATCAAACCGGGCTTCCTGCATCAACATCAGAACATCAAGCGGTGAAGAGCTGTCATTGACGGCACCGTCGTACAGATGTGCAAAAACAATGTCTCCTGTGCGTTGGTCACACACCACGGTGAAGTTAACCTGCTTGAGATCGGGATCGCGTTTAGCGTGTCCGTACTGAGCTTCGGCAATGGATTCCGAATAAGTCGATATGGATGTACTGTCCAGAGCGTATTCGATTTTCTGCCCCTTCAGTTCCGGCTTCTTTTCGAAAATCTTTTCCCAAATTTCTCCCTGACGTCTATGGCGGCGTTCGAAATAGTCGAGGACTTGTTCTTTTTTGACGGCAGCCAGAATCTCTGAAATTTTTTGTCCTGAAAGAGGCGCGTCCTCAGGCAGCCAATTTTGTTGCCGCCAAAGATCAAAGGTCATCATGGACGTGCCGCCGGCCAATTTGTAGATGGCCAGATAAAGAAGCTTTTTGCCCAGCTGCTTGCCGAATACTTCCACAAGATGCTCAAGGATGCCATGCGATTTGGCCATTTCGACAGCAGCCCACGTCAAACCGACATTGAGAGTCGGCAATAAAGCGTTTTCCTCTTCATCGACTTCCTGCCCCGGCTTGCGAGGGAAATCGTTGAGGTACTCCTCAAGCAAGACGGGACGTTTGTTAGCGCCCCAGAACCACTGCTGTCCGGCGTACTGGGGGTGATCGATCAGAAACTTCTCGGACATGGCGATGCTGTCATCGGGCATGAGACGACCGACATGACGGCGCATGGCACGTTTGGGCTTTTTAGCCACTTTGTCCCAGCACATTTTGTAGGCCTTGATGTAGGTGCGGCCTTGGGCGTTGGTTTCGGCGGTGAAATTCCAGTTGACGGGGGAATTTGCGGACAACTCAGGCATTTCAAATCCCTATATATAACGTAGGGAGTATTTTAACATGAAAAGAAAACTCCCTGAAAAGTTTTTTGAACAAAATCAGAGAGCTAAAACGAGAAAATGGAAATTTTTTAACCTGAATCAAGCTCTATGGGGAGCAGGTAACAGGGAGTTCAGGTAAATGAGTTGGTCGACCATGATCTTGACGTCTGCCAGTTCCTCGAAAAAGTTCACAAGATGGTCGGCTTCGCAGCCGTCAAACTTTTTGAGGTTTTTGATGGCGACGATCAATTCGGCCATCTCTTCAATGGCCTTCTCGGCTTGAGCGTCGAATCCGTAGTGATCGGCGATCTTCTTGAGCCGCGGATCAATCTCGAATCTATTTGTCATTTATGCAAAAGGCCGCATTGCTGCGGCCGCTCCTTATGCTCGAAAAGTTTGCAGGGCAAGCCTGCTTTCGTCTTGGAACTTGCGCTCGATCCATCTTTCCACGTCCTTGCGCAGGTAGCGGCGGGTGCCGCCTTCGACCAGTGAGACGCAGGGCGGAAAAGTCGGGTCTGCGAGCATGTCGCGCACGGGTTTGCTGTCGGGCGCATAGGCGCACATGAGCGCGATGTCCGAGGCAGTCACGACTATGGACTGCCCGCGCTTGAGTTCCTTGACGACTTCTTTGGCGATTGCTTTGACGTCTGTCATGGTGTGTCAGTTCCTTGCTCGTAAGCCCTGACCCAGGACTCGTCCGGGGTGTCCGGCTGTGCCGGGGCAGGGGAAGGTTCTTGTTCGGTTTGCTCGATTACTTCGGGTTCTTCTTGCGGCGTGACGGGTTCAAGTTCCTGGCCCTTGTCAACAAACGTGGTGTCGATGAAGTCGTCTTCTGTGACGGCTTCGCCACGATCAGACTTTTCGTCGATCTCGACGGCGCGCACGGCTTCGATGCTCACGGGCAGGTATTTGAAGAGCTTGCGCACGACCGTCTTGCGAGCCATCTCTTCCCAATGAGTAACCCAAGGACCGGACTTGCCGGCTTTTGACTGCACGCGCACCGCTTCTATCTCAGCACGGCTCATGACTTCGAACTGCACGCCTCCGCCTTTGAGGACGGCCACGGCATAGACGTATGTCACGGGGCCGCGTTCTGCGAGCGGAGACGGGCGATGATGAATGTCCGGGTGAAGACCGAGCTCATATTCGAATTCGTCTGCTTCGTGTACGCAGTACGCGTTGATCGAAACGATCTGTCCGGATCGGCGAGCGAGATCGATCATGCCGCGGTAGCCAATGATGAGCTGGCAATTCGGACGGCCATCGCGCGACTTGCCATTGCCGAAGGGCAGCAGGTAGCAGTGCCCCAGGGCGCTGCCGGGTTCCAGTCCAAGCTGCGCGCACTGCAGCACCGCGCCGAAGAACGATTCCTGATTGCACTGCATCAGCGCAGGAACCTTGCGGCATTCGGTCATCACGATACGTGTCAGTCGTTCGGCCGTCATGCTCTTGGGCAGAGCAAGCGCCATTTGCGCCTGGAAGGACTTGCTGCGCACGATGTCGAGCATGGTGCCGGTTTTGGCGGTTGTAGCCGCGGTTGCGGCTGCGCGTGCTTTTGCCGGAGCAACGGTTCTTTTAAGTTGTTCGGTGGTGCTCATGTTTGTGTCTCCAATGTATTAAGCCGAGAGTCGGAACACGCGGGATTCAGAAGTTTTGACGTATGCTGCATAAGTCTCCGGCTGCTCTTTCTTGAATCGGGTGGAGTCGAATCGATTTGCTTTCTGATACTTGAAAGTGCAGGCCTTCTCGCCAGCGATGGTGAAGCCCGTCTTTTCGCCGAGGGCTGCGCAGATTCGATCCTTGACAACCTTTTGTTCACCTTCGAGTTCCTTGATTCGCTCAGTGATGGTTCGCAGTTCTCCGATGTCGGCAGCCACTTCGTTAGTTGCTTCGACCATCTGACCGTCGTCTTGAGAGAAAAGCTTTTGCACTTCTTCTTGCGTCGCCGGGGAAGGTGGCACCTGCTTGAGTACGCGTTCGAACCAAAACTCACGGCACTGCTGCTGAAGCGCATCGATCACGTCGTCATCACGCTCGACGCAGTAAATACGGAAATCCTGTCCCCCGAGAAGAGCCGCTACATAGCAGCGCTTGGCGCCAGTCACACCCATGTACCACTGAACCTGCGTCTCGTAGTAGATCGGAATCTTGTGCTCGACGACGGCTTTGCCGGCCACGATCTCTGCCTCTTGGCTCGGCCCCCACTGATCGGCGATAAAGCTTGACGCTGTTTTGCATTCGAGGATTGAGTTGGTCGTGAGAAGCCGTCCGGTTTCAAGCTGCTTGGCTTCGTCCTGAACTCGGACGTTCCCGGCAATGTCAGGGTTGACCACGGCTCGATCGATGTTGGCGTGCATCCAACCGTCGCGCGAGAGTTGCGAGTTGACCTTCTGCACTTTCATGCCGGTTCGCTTTTGGAACTCTTTGGCCACGATGTCTTCGAGCTGAGTTCCCCAGTAGGCAGCCTGGCTCTGCTCTGAGTCGGAAACTTCTCCGACCTTGTCGTTGTAAACGTCAAGTGCCGACTTGTATCGGCTAAGTCCGAGGATTGCGGCGACGTCGCTGCCGCCGATGCCGGTCTGACGGTTCTTGAGCCATTCAAGGCGTTCTGCTGATGTCATGGTTGTGTCCCTAGATGAACGGTGCGAGTTTCCAAAAAAGAAGCGCAGCTACTCCGGATAAGGAGACTGCGCTGCTGGCGATGAGAACTCGGTACTTTTTGAAGAGCGCGCGGCGACGATTCCACTTGTCGCGCTTGATTTTTCCTTCGATCCACTTCTGCCAAGCGGGATCGTGCGGGATGGTGTCCATACCTGGCTCCGGAAAAAGAATGAGCCCCGCGGGTGCGATGGCTATGTGTAGTGTGAAAAGGAGACCCCGCGGGTTGCGCATCACTTCGGTCATAGAGCGGCGCCGGCATGGCCACTACCGTGGTCGCGTCTGCGAAGGCTAAGCGTGCGGGGTTATTCCACGTCAACCCGTTCAGTTATTCGGAATTTCCGAAAGACTGAGCGGCCTCACGTGGCTCCTCTCTTGCGAAAGGAGCTTGGCCTGACGGGGCGGCTGCACCCCCGCTAACGGTCTACGGTTGACTACGTAGCCGTGCCGCGCTCGGCTCCACTCTTGCCAAAGAGCTTCATAGCGTCCGGTGGACTTCCACCACCTCGTCGACTCTTTTAGTGAGTTGCGTCCTTTTGTCTGCCGCCCCGAGGTTCAAGGTCTTACGGATCGAGCAGGAGATAACTCGATACGGAGCGGCAGACAGAAGGGCGTGCCTTCTGGTTTGGTTAGTCAGGTATTGATCCGATCACGCTCATGCACGCGAGGAACGTGCCGACAGCAACGATCAGTCCGATTGGCGAATCCCCGTGCTCATCGGCCGTGAGCATCCAGTCAAGCAGCTTTCGCATCGATCTGCTCCTTCACTTCGTTGATGAAGCCTTCGGCGTACTCGACCAAGGACAGGGCGCCGGCGTGGCCTGTGGAAACGTCGATCTGTCCGCCCTTGTAGGCGAGGACAAGGCCGCAGTCTGTGAGCGACCACTCGGCTACGAACTGACAGCGAACCGCGTTGATCGTTCCTTCTGTGTTGGCCTTGAGGTTTCGGGTGCCTGTGCAGAAGTCCTCGAACGGAACGTCCATCAGCCAAGCTTTGAATCCGTCGTAGCAAGAGACGCTGATGTCAACCGTCTTGCCGTTGCGGCAGCGCAGGTGGCAGTAGACGTTTCGCACAATGAGGCGCTCGTACTTGCCGTCGATGGGTTTGAAGCGTGTCGTCATTGCTGTTCTCCTCACCAAGGGCGGCGGCGGACCGCCTCGCGCTCTTCTTCGTCCGTGATCGCGTCCTGGTAGGCAACGCGCTCTTCGCTGCGAAGCGTGTCGGCGTCATCGGTGGCACCGAAAGCGTCTTCCAGGAAGTCCGCGAAGTAGTCGGCGAGGATGATCCGGGCGCGCCCCTTGGCACTTTCGAGGCTCTTGTAGATCAGCTCGTCGACGTCGTTGCGGAACTTGGCCTGGATCTCAGCAGCAGATCTCATGTCCTTGGCGGACTGTGCGAGGCCGAAGGTGTCGATGGTTGGAGTGATGTTCATGGCTCAACCTCATTCCACGAGCGCTGCTTCTTCAGCGAGCTGCGCCTCGATTTCGGGCTTGCACTGGCGCCAGTAGTCGGCGCCCATCTCTTCGAGCGTTTCGCCTTTGACGTCGATCGCGTCGCAAGACGTCCAAGGAGCGCACCAGGGGGAGGGAGAATCAGCGTCGTCCATGTAGCCGCCGGCGTTCTGCCAACCACGGATAAAGGCGTCGCGTTGTTCGGAGGTGAGCGATTTGAGGTTGAGGGTTGTCATAGAGTTCTCTTTATCAAGTGAATCTTGAAAATTGGTAAAGAGAACTTTAAGTCAGAGTTGAAGAAAAATCAAGTTGTACTTGATACTTGTTTTGAGGTTATTCAAGCGTTACTTGATCTAAATCAATCTTGAGGCTTATGAACGAGAGGGGCAAAATACGAAAGTTACTTTTCTATGGGTGATGCCATGCTCTTCCCAACCCCCGCGAAACGAGTTGCGATTCTTTTGTCTTGTCTAGGATTCGTTTTTTTGTTGGTTTGTCTTGGGATTTGTGTTTACAAGACCTACTCCTCGCTTAGGTACTTTGTTTTTTGGAATGTCCCTGACGCTCAATACGAAGCTGAATTTAAGAAAGAGTTCGGAGACCCCAGGTTCTTGCGGAGGATGTGCAATTGGGGGGATTGTGTGTGGCCAACAACAACACGCTTACCAGCTAAGTACAAAGCTGAATTAAGTGCTCTTTTGGAAGAAATTAAGGCTATTAAGGTCGGTGGATGTCAGGAAGTGGACTTCGCTTTCAGCGAGAGAAGCAAGCAGACAAAATCTGTTTCTACTAACGCCAAGGAGTCCCTGTATGGATCTGCGATTCTTCTAAAGAAGAACCCGAGTTACGAAGGGATTGAAGAACTCAAAGCACTTGTTTCATGCTATAGGGAGTGCAACTGTCCGAAGGATAATTTGTTTCTTCTGAGACGCAGCTTGAGCGACGCAGTGTTGCTGAAGGATACGAAATATTTTGCGCAAGCATTCTGGTCGGAGTTCCCTTCGAGAGCCAGGGCGGTAGGGCGTAGTTACTACGTGAAAGAGGTCGCTACCTTGGCAACATTTTTGTTGGCTTTTGCATGCGGATTGTTCGACCCAGTCTTGAGAGTTTTCAGTAAGTTGTTTTCTTGGATAAAAACTGGCAGGTAACACAAGCCCCGACAGGAGCCGGGGCTTTTTGTTATCGCTTCTCGCCAGTCCATGAATAGACAATCCTGCCAATGACACGGAACGAGCAGGACTCATCCGTGAGGTCGATTGTGATCGGTTTGTATGCGTCGTTGTCACTGATGAGTGAGAGCTTTCTGCCAGGCAATATTTGGATGCGCTTGGCGAAAAGAAGGCCATCAAAGCCGACAATGTAAAGCCCGTCTCTCGTCGCTCGCTCGACTGACGTGTCAAGCAAGACGAAGTCATGATCTTTAAGCGTTGGCTCCATTGAATCGCCGGATACTGAGTGCACAACCAGAGATTGTCTGTCAACCCCAGGAAGAGTTTGATTCAGCCACTCCGTCGAAAGGCCGATCATTTTCACTACACAGTCGCTTTCACTGTCAACGAAACCGCCAAAGCCTGCACTGGGTTCAATGTTTAGTTGCGGAACAACAACGACGCCGTTTTGATAATCCATCACGGAGTGCGGCTCTTCGTTTCCGTACACAAGCCACTGCAGAGAAACCCCGAGAAGATCAGCAAGCTCCCGAAGTCTGGCCGCTTTGGGGACTGATCCTTGCTGCCACAAATAGACCGACTGCGGACTGACTCCAAGGCGCTTGGACAAAGACGCAACGGATAACCCGGCACGCTCTCTGGCTTCTTCAAAACGTTTAGCGAAAGACATATTGATTCTCCTTACGTTGCAGGATACAAGGAGAAGTTGAGATTTTCACATCAAGCGCGCCTTGATATTTTATTCAAGTTACAGTAAAGTTTCCTTTAGTTTCTAACAAGGGGAAGTTGAATGAAACTTGAAAAGGACTTAAATTCAATGTCCGGCGTCGAGCTTGCCATTCAGCAGCTCAACGGCAAAGCGTATGCGCTGGCGAATTTGTGCGGGGTTTCCCAGCAAGCGGTCTCGCTCTGGCGCAAAAAAGGAGTCATCCCTCCGGAACGAGTCAATCGCGTTTCGGGGCTTCTCGGCATCCCGCGCGAAAAGCTAAACCCTATTTTCGGAAAGCAATAAGGCGGCAGCATGACGGGCGGCTTCGATCATTTCGCGTTCTTGCGCGCCATTCGTGACGACAAAAGGCTTGGCGTAGTCGAAAAGGCGGTTGCCGGCATTTCGTTGCTTGGACGCCGCAACCAAGATACGGCTCAGTGTGATCCGAGTCTGGCGACCATTTGCGCTGATGCCGGCGTGAAGGATGAACGCACGGTCGTGAAGGCAATCGAGGCGCTTGTTCAATTCGGTCATGTCCAGGTCGTCAAAGCCCGAGGTCAACGGAACAGGTACGTTCTTGTTAATCGAGAAGTGCCTGCATCTGATGTACCCACAATAGAAGTACCCGCATCAAAAGTACCTACATCCAATGTACCTACATTTGATGCACCTACATCGGAAGTACCTACATCTAATGCCACTAGGGTACCTACATCAGATGTGGGTACACCACCTACATCAGATGTAGGTCGAAGAAACCAAATAAGAAACCAAATAAGAAACAATAAGCGCGCGACCAAGGTCGCTCTGAATTTTTACGGCGTTTCAGAACAGATTGTTGAGGACTGGAAAGCAAATCGAAAAGCCAAAAGAGCAGTCATCAGCCAGTCGGTCATTGACGGGTTGAAGAAGAAAGCTGATGAAGCTCGCAGGCTAGGGCACCCTGAGTGGAACCTCGAAGCAATCATGCGCGAACAGGTTGCAAGGGCTTGGCAGGGGTTTGAGCTCTCTTGGGTGCTCAAGGAGGACAAGCAACCGAAGCTGCCTCCGCTTGAACTCACTCCGGAAGCCAAGGCCAGAAGAAGAGCCGAGGCGTTGCGTGCTCAAAGGCAAGCCGAGGAAGACGATCAGCCGGGAATCTTTGAAGACCTCGTTGGTCAAGTCTGGGAGGAGGTGAGACATGCTCCCGGATAAGAAGCTGATCGACAAGCTCAACTCGTTTGGCGGTTTCAGTTCCGTGCGCTTTGTGGTGCCGGAGAACCCGAAGGCGCATCAGCACGAGCTGGACTATCCACTGGCGGGTGAATGCCTGACGGTGATCGTGGAGAACAACGACGTGCTCCAGAGGGCAGACCTCGAGTTCTGCAAGAACCGAATCGTGTGGATTTACTGCGACGAGGCTAGACGCAGAAGAGCAAACGTGATCTTCGAGGAACTTCAGAAGTTCGAGAACCTTCCCCGATTGATCTTCACAGATTTCACAGACGGCCTGCAAGTCTTCAATCCAAAGACGCAAGGCCACAGAGATTTTTTCAAAGAGGCAGAAGCATGAATGAAATGCCCTACGACGAGCAAGCGCTCATAGACGAGTGGGAAACGCTACCCACGAACTTCATCTTCCGTACTGCAGACGAGTACGAAGATGAGACGATGTGCATCTTCGAGGGTTTGCAGTCCGGCGTGCAGTGCCCATTCGCACCGAGCCTTTACTTTCGCGAAGGCGAAGTGACGCTTTGGGGCGGCATCAACGGACACGGCAAGAGCCTGCTTACAGGGCAGCTCGCCCTGCAACTCGCTGATGCGGGAGAGCGCGTAGCAATCATGTCCTTCGAAATGCTTCCAAAGTTCACTTGGGCTCGCATGATCCGCCAGTGGCTCGGCGGAAAGACCAAGGATGTGACAGAAGTCCGACGCTTCTATGCGCAGTACCGACAGAAGCTCTTCATCCTTGATCACGTTGGCGCCATTGATCCTCGGGCCGTGCTTGGCGCCGGCGTTGTGGCCTCGACCCAGTACAAGTGCAAGCACCTGCTGATCGACAACCTCGCCAAGATCGTTGCGGGCGAAGACGATCTCAATGCCCAAAAGAACACGGTGCAGATGATCTGCGATTTGGCGCATCGCATGAACGTCCATGTACACCTGATCCATCACGTCCGCAAAGGTAAGTCCGAGTCTGACGAGCTTGGAAAATTCGACTTCAAAGGTTCGGGAGCAATCGGGGATCAGGTCGATAACCAGGTGATCGTGCAGCGCAATCGTGACAAGGAAAAACGCCGGCAGGAAAACCTTCTCACGCGCGTCGAGGACGCAGACAGCCCCGATACCTTCATCCGAGTGTGCAAGCAGCGTAACGGAGACTGGGAAGGAAGCCTCGGGCTGTGGTTCAACCGTAAGGCAACGGCTTTCTGCGTTGATTCAAACCGCATTACTCCGTGGGGTGGACATGACTACGACTGAAATCTTTGAGAAGTTCTCGACGATAGATGACGGGCATCGTCTTCTACGCCTGTCGCTAGAGGACCACATGCACGCAATCGAGTCAGCAAAGATGGGAATCGTCGATTCCCTTCGATGGATGGCCGAAAACAAGGCCGACATGATCGTGCGGCTTCAGCGATTCGAGGAAGTCGTCTTTATGGCGCAGGCCGAAAAGGAAGCGCTGGCGATGATGGATGCCGCGCAGATTCGGCCGGCAGGGGAGGCGGCATGACAAGAGAAGCAATCAGTCTGTGGCAGGAAACGCTTGAGGCCTTGGCCGAACACGGCAAGACGTGGGATCACGTTTACTGCGTGGGAATAGGACGCGATAAACGGATGCAGATGGATGTATTCAAGCGCTTCGCACAGGAGTTCTTCTATCGACCGTGGCTTTATGGAGGACACAGCATAAATCTTGACCTACAGCTATATGGCCTTGACTTCATTTTGGTGCGGCACGAGTACGACGGCAGCGAATGCTGGTGGTTCTACGACACAAGACCGAATCAGGATCTGGCTATCGTTGACGACCCGAACGAAATACTAGTGCGCTACGGAAGGTGAAGAAATGACGGGATTTAGCTGGGCATGGTTCTGGTTCGGCGCATGGCTCTCGGCCATGGTCGCTTTGCTCAAGAAGTAGGTGAAGACATGGAAGACACAGATTTTTTGGCACTGGCCTTCTTAGCGCAGTCAGTCGTGCTGGGACTGATGTGGTATCAGCTCCAGTTGCTCACGAAAACATTCCGTGAGCTCATCGAGCAAATCGACAAATGGGATGAGGCCATGCAGGCTCGGACATGGATTTTCAAGCAAGTGAAGAGCAACGAGACTCAACGGGGGAACGCATGAAGGTGCTCGACAGAGATAAAGACGCATACGACGAGGGCAGGAGGGCCGCTATTCGCGGCGAAACACTCTCCCAGTACCAGCCTAGCTACAAGCGTCGTCCCGAGCTCTGGACGCGTTTTCAGCTCGGTTATCTCGATGCTGTTCGAGACATGAGACGGGCCAAACTGCGGGAGCCGAAGAAAAATGTTCGCTGAAGGTTATGCCAAGGCTCGGCTCTACGCCAAGGGACGCATGAAGTCCGGGCAGATGAATCGCACAGAAAAGGCCTACGCGGCTTGGCTTGAGGCAGAGAAGCACGCCGGCAGGATCATGGCCTATTGGTTCGAGGCTCTCAAGCTGAAGATTGCTGAAGGGGCTTGTTTTTACACGCCGGACTTTCTTGTTCTTCGCCCGGACGGCACGCTAGAGCTTCACGAAGTCAAGGGCTCGCCGGCCATTTTCGCAGACGACGCGAAGGTGAAGGTCAAGGCTTGCGCCACGCAATACCCCTTCCCGGTGTTCGTCGTTTTCCCAAAGAAAAAAAGTTCAGGAGGTGGCTGGGATGTCCAAGCGTACTAAAGAGGTGCTAAATGGCCCGCACGAAAAAATCGGCGTCGCAACACTCTTGCCCGAAGATGCTGCAGCTGTACTTGTTCGAGCCGCCGACAAGGCAAGAACTCTGCCGATTGGCAGCCTCGCAAGGGCGAAGTGCCTCGCCGACGCTACTTCAAAAGTGCGGTTCGTCTACCCCCGATTCTTCAAATTCGATGACGAAGAGGAGGCATCTTCGGGTGGCCGAAAGGCAGAGTTTGGGCTTTTCTGCGGTCAAGGTGAAGATCGCAGTGAATGACTTAGGCCGGGCGATTGGGGAAGATCATGCAGGCGCAAAGTACCTCGACTCCGATGTCGATCATGCGCGTGAGCTTCGTGCGCAAGGCTATACCTTGCGTGAGATTTCAAAGATGCTGGATATGCCGATCAGAACCGTCAGGGGCTATCTCGATGGGTCGAGAAGGTCTCAAAGTGTCGCTGATTGGAAGGTGGTGAAACGGTGGCGAAAGAAGTGCTGAATTCGAGACAAGAGGCGTTCGTGAATGCCTATGTGAGTGACGGGTGTAAGAACGGGAAACAGGCTGCTATTGCCGCTGGATACGCCTCAAAAACCGCTGAAGTGACAGCTTCCAAGTTGCTAAGGTTGGGTAAGGTCAAAGAGGCTATTGAAGCCCGCAGAAAGCCTGCAAAAGAAGCCGCAATCGTCGATGCGGCCTTTGTCTTTTCTAAGCTCAAAGAGACCGTACTGGTGAACTCTGTCCTGATCCAAAAGGAGGGCTTTCAGGGCAAGATGTATCACGATGACGGCTCGCCTGTGATGCGCCAGGTTGATCCAGTGGCGACAGTGTCTGCGCTCAAAGCGTTGGCCTCGTGCTTGGGAATGGGTAAGGAAAAGGAAGACAAGGACGCGACAATCGCGACTTTGGCTGAATCGCTGCGAGGCTTGATCGATGGCCCCAAACGAGTTTGACCTGACCACAAAGGCAGGCGTGCATCATGCCATGCTCCAGCTGGCGGCCGAGTGTACGCTCGACCCGCTGCGCTTCGTGCAGATTGCTTTCCCCTGGGGCAAGGGAACGCTCTCGGGGTTTGATGGCCCCGACAAGTGGCAGACGGAAAGACTCGTTAGTCTGCGAGATTCGCTCCAAAGTGGCGCAGCTTGGCATGAGGTTATCCAGCAGGCGACTGCCGCCGGGCACGGCGTAGGGAAGAGCTGCCTTGTGGCTTGGCTCATTCTCTGGGCGCTTTGCACTTTCCCGGACACGCGTGGCGTCGTCACGGCAAATACAGAGTCGCAGCTTCGCACGAAAACCTTTGCAGAAGTGGCCAAGTGGCACGGCCTTTGTCTTTTCAAAGACTGGTTCACGTGCTCGGCCATGTCGATTGCTTCCAAGCAAAAGGGACATGACAAGACGTGGCGCTTTGACGCGATTCCTTGGTCGGAAAGTAAGCCGGAAGGTTTTGCCGGCCTGCACAACGCAGGGCGCCGCATCCTTGTGATCTTTGACGAGGCCTCGGCAATTTCAGACGCAATCTGGGAAGTTACCGAAGGCGCTTTGACTGACCAAAACACGCAAATCTTCTGGCTTTGCTTTGGTAACCCCACGCGCTCGACAGGGCGCTTTTTTGACTGTTTCCACCGCTACCGCCATCGCTGGGACACGATGCACGTTGACGGCCGTGACGCAGCCGGCACGGACAAGAAAAAGATTGCCGAGTGGCTCGAAGACTATGGCGAGGACTCGGACTTTTTCAAAGTGCGCGTGCGCGGTGTCTTTCCTAACGCATCCTCTATGCAGTTTATTCCTCGAAACCTTGCTGACGAGGCTGGCTCTCGTGCTCTGCCTCATGTCGATTACACCCGGATGGTGGCCATTATCGGCCTTGACGTCGCACGCTTCGGTGACGACAGAAGCGTCATGGTGACGCGCTTTGGGCTCGATGCCCGAAGTTTCAAGCGCAAAAAGTTCAGTGGCCTGGACGGGTTCGAGCTCGGGGCGAAAGTGGCCGAGTGGTACAACGAGCTCAAGGATTTGGGTGTTCGCAAGATCATCATCAATGTTGATACTGGCGGCGTCGGCGCATCTCCTATCGACTGGCTCAACCACAACGGCTATCCGGTCAACGCGATTAACTTCGGTAGCAGCCCCACGAATGACAAGCGCTATGCCTATCTTCGTGACGAAATGTGGGGAAAGATGCGCGAATGGCTCAAAGCGGGCGGCTGCGTCGAAGACGACGAGGAGCTTGTCTCTGACTTGACGGGCGTCGAATACGGATACACGCCAAAGAATCAGCTTAAGCTCGAAAAGAAAGAAGACATGAAAGCGCGCGGCCTTCCATCGCCGGACAGTGCTGATGCTCTCGCTCTGACCTTCGCGGTGCAAGTCAACGAATACCTTGACGATCTTCCATCGCCTCACCGCACACACCGCCAAGGATCCGCTCGCAGACCGCGTGACCCTTATGCCGCCTAGTGCGTGCGCGTGAGCCGAAATGCAGGGGCCAAACTCACGGGCATGGAAGTGAAAGACGTACCTGCCCGCGTGATCTACTCGAGCCCCGAGTTCGACCAGATTGTGCGCGACTACTGCGAAGAGAGCGGCAACCCTGACTTGGGGGAGGCCGTTCCTGCGCTCGAGTTCTACGAACGAATGGAACAGGCCGATGCGGTTCGGTGTGCCGCCGCATACGAAGGTGAGCGCATCGTGGGAATCGTGGTCGTGGTGACAACGCTCTATCCGCATTTCGGCAAGCGCGTAGCCTCGGTCGAGTCCCTGTGGCTTGACCGTAAACATCGTGCCGGTGGTGCCGGGCTGAAGCTGATCCGCAAGGCTCAAGCGTTGGCACGCGAAATGGGTGCCGTGGGCATCTACTACGGCGCTCGTTCCGGAAGCCGCCTCGCACAGCTCTACGGCAGGCTCTTCACTCCTATGAACACTCTTTTTTGGAAGAAGCTATGAGCGACCTGTGCCTATCGACGCCCTTGCCGCCGTCGTCTCCAAGTGACCTGCAAGCGCTCTGCAGCGTGACGTCGTATCTGCTTCGACAAAAGCCTGTTGAGGTGCCCGTTGAGCATTTCCTGCATGCCGGAACTTACATCCGGACGTGCTTTGTGCCGAAGGGCGCGGCCATTGTTGGGGCGCTTATCAAGGTGCCAACGGTCGTCATTGTCTCGGGGCGCTGCCAGGTGACGGCGGGGCCAGCGATTAAGGCAATTGACGGTTACGCAGTTCTGCGTGCGGAAGCCGGACGCCGCCAGTGCTTCGCGGCGCTTGAGGATACGTACATCACGATGTTGTTCGCATCAAATGCGAAGACCGTAGCGGACGCCGAGAAAGAGTTCACAGACGAATGGGATTTACTAACGACCAACGCCGAAGGCGGGTTGAGGGGAAAAGTATGAGTGGTGCAATCATCGCAGGCGCAATCGTGGCCGGTGCCAGTGCCTTGACGGGCATGTACAGCGCGAACAAGCAAGCCAGCGCACAGCGTGACGCGGCTCGCAAGGCCGAACAGCAACAGCAAGCCGTAGCTGAACAGCAGCGTCAGCAGCAGCGTCGCCAGAACGGCGGCAACAGCGCTGACATCAGCGGAATTCTGCAGCAGAACTCTCAGGGCGGCGGTGGTGGCACGCTTCTGACCGGTGCCGGCGGTGTGTCCGGTGATCGTCTGAATCTTGGTGGTGGTTCCACTCTGGGGTAAGTCATGGACCGCAAGGAGCTTCACGACTCGATCCTGCGGCGCTGGACGCAGCTCAAGACCGAGCGGGCGCCGTACATCGATCAGTGGTACGAGATCAGCCGCTTCATCACGCCGGCGTCGGGGCGCTTCTTGGCGGCCGACTCTCCGCAGAACCTGTCGCGCTCTCGTTGGAATCGCATCTACAACAACACGGCCACGCGCGCGGCAAACATCTTGGCCGCAGGTTTGATGAGCGGCATGACCGACCCTGCAAGTCAGTGGTTTGCTCTCACGACTGGCGACCCGAACCTCGACAGCTCGCACGCCGTCAAGCAGTGGCTGGATATGGTGCAGCGCATCCTCGAAATGGCCTTCACGCGCACGAACACATATCAGGCTTTGCACCACGGATGGCGCGAGGTTGGGACGATGGGCGTGATGGCCATTGTCGTGCTCGAAGACCCGACGAATGGGTTCTATTGCGTTCCGCTTGTTGCGGGTGAGTATGCAATTGGCGTGAACTACAAAGGTGAGCCCGATACGCTTTACCGTCGCTTCTCGATGACGGCTGGCCAGCTCGTTGCGAAGTACGGCCGCAAGGCTGTTGGGCGCAACGTGCTCATGTGCTACGACGATCAGAAGGCTGTCGATAAGCGCTTCCGCGTGATCCACGCAATCGAGCCCCGCTTTGAGCGTGATCCGTCCAAGATCGATAACGGGAACATGCCGTGGCGCTCAGTGGTGATGCTCCTCGACGGCGACGATGAAGGATATGGAATCCTTGAGGAAAGCGGCTACAACGAGTTTCCTGCTGTTGTCGGTCGTTGGGGCGCGTCCGGTTCGGACATCTACTCTGAAGAAGCGCCGGGCATGGTGGCGCTTGGCGACGTCAAACAGCTTCAGCATCAGGAGCTGCAGAAGGGCAACGCAATCGACTTCCAAGTCGATCCGCCGAAGATTCTGCCCACGACTGCCAAGGACAAGGAGATCGATTTCTTGCCGGGCGGTATCAGCTACGTCGATATGCCGAACTCTGCGCATCAGGTGCAGTCGGCTTTCAATGTTGCGCTGAATCTTCAGCACCTGACGGCCGATATGCAGGAGGTGATGCAGCGCATCAATCAGGCTTTCAATGTGGACTTGTTCCTCATGTTGTCCGGTTCAACCAAGAACATGACGGCGACCGAAGTGGCCGAGCGCCACGAGGAAAAGCTGATGATGCTCGGCCCCGTGCTTTCGCGTCTGAATCACGAGGTGCTGCGGCCTTTGATCGAGCGTGCGTACAACATTCTTGCTCGTGCCGGGCAGATTCCTCCGCCTCCGCCCGAGCTCGTCGGTCAGCAACTCAACATCGAATACACGTCGATGCTGGCACGCTCTCAGCGCGCAATCCGCGCCAACGGTTTGACGAACTTCTTGGGCATGATCGGGCAGATCGCTCAGTTCAAGCCGGAAGCGCTGCTGAAGATCAATGCCTTCAACGCTGTCAACGAATATGCCGACTACTACAGCGTGGCGCCGTCTGTCGTGGTACCGGACGACGAGGCTCAGGCTCAGCTCCAGGCTCAACAGCAGGCGCAGCAACAGCAAGCGCAGGCCGAGCAGATGCAGCAGGGCGCTGATGCTTTGAGCAAGCTTGGCCGTGTGCCGACTGGCGATTCGACCATGGCCGGGCAAGCAGTTAACGCGCTCGGCGCTTTGGCGGGTCAGGCATAACGAATACTCCCGAGGACCGTCAATGGACGGCTTTTGGCGGGGCTCCGGCGAGAGGCTCCGCCTTTTTTTTGTGTGCGCGTGAGCCGATTTGCGCATGTGAACATTCCCGCATGAAGAAAAGAGACCCTTTTGATCTGCAGGCTTTGGCTGAAACGCGCGAGGAAATTGAGTTTCAGCGTGAGCAACGCATGGCCCGTTTCCGCGACCAAGTCAAGGCCGCGATGAGCACGAAGGATGGTCGGGAAATGATCTTCTCGATCCTTGACCTTTGCCAGCTCCAAGTTTCGAGTTTCAACACCAATGCGCTCTCGATGGCTTTTGCCGAAGGCCGCCGCAGTGTCGGGCTTGATCTGCAGGGCTCTCTTGATCCTGATCTCTACCTTTTGATGTTGAGAGAACAGCATGACAGACGAAAACATTGATGCCGGCGCGACCGAAAGCGCAAATCAGGCCACCGGCATGGAAGGCGGAAACGAGCAGGCTGCATCCGCCGGAGCTGAAGGCTCGGCTTCTTCTGCGACTACCACGCAACCCGAAGGCAATTTGCTGACGGGCGCGACTGGCGAAGCGAAGGAAGGCGATGGCGAAAGCTCCAAGCCTGAAGGTGATCAGAAACCTGCCGACGAGAAGAAGGAGCAGCCGGAAGGCGCTCCCGAAGCTTATGAGGACTTCAAGGCTCCTGAAGGCCTGAAGTACGACGGTCAGGTGATGGACGCTTTCAAGGAAGTGGCCAAGGAGACAAATCTGTCGCAGACGCAGGCGCAGCACCTTTTGGACAAGGTCGCTCCCGTCCTGGCGCAGCGTCAGATAGCTCAGATTGCCGAGGTGTCGAAACAGTGGGCTGAACGCAGTCAGGCGGACAAGGAATTGTCGGCTGATTGGAATCGCTCGATGGCGGACATTGCGCGTGTGCGCGACCGCTTTGCGAAGAACGAGGATGGGTCGGTTGATCCCGACATAGCCGAGTTCATGAGCACGCCCATTGGTAATCATCCGGGCTTGTTGAAGCTCCTAGCTCGAGCAGGACGCGCTATCGGCGAAGGCTCTTTCCCGCGCGGTTCTGAAGCCGGCGACGGAAAGGTTTCTCCGGGCGATTTCTACAAATCCGCTAAACGAGGTTAACAAATGAGTGGTTTGATTGCTGACGGCCAGGCTCTCACTTTGGCCGACTACGAAAGCATGGTGACGGACAAGGATGTGAGCCGTAAGGTTCTCATTCACACGATCCGTGACTACATGCCTTTCTTTGATCAGGGCGTGATTCTCCCCGCAAACAACGGTGACACGGACAAGGGCCAGATCATCACGAAGTACCCGGAAGGTCAGCTTCGCGCCTACAACGAAGGTTGGGTCGCTGAAGAAGTCCTGGGGGCGGCGGCTCGCTATACGGCAAGCATGGTTCGCACGCGCTCCGTGGTGGACGTGTCTTTGTACAACACCCGCAAGCCGGGTGAACGCGAAGCATGGCGTCTGCGCAAGGATGAAGGCTTCATGAAGGGTTTGGCTCGCCAGGCGGTGCGCCGCGTCTTCTACGGTGATCCTTCGGTTGATGCCCGAGATTGCCTTGGTTTGTCTCAGATTGTCGTGCCGACTTCCGAAGCCTTTGGCGCCCGCTGCATCAATGCGGGCGGTGTGACGGCAGGCAAGCTGACTGACATCTGGCTGATCAACTGGAAGCCTGATGGCATGTACATGTTCTACCCGCAGGGCGGCGAAGGCCCCGGTCTCACGGTAGACAACATGGGTGAACAGTACATCAACGACAAGAACAACAAGGCATTCCGTGCGCTTGTGACTGAATTCGGTTGGGACATCGGCGTGGCAGCGTATGACCCTGAAGCTGTCGTTCGTATCTGCAATGTGGATACGTCCAAGCTCTCCAAGAAGAACACGACTTCTGGCGCGCCTGATCTGATCGACCTGATGACGCAGGCTCTGGAAATGCTGCCTGACGACGCTTCCGGCCGTATCGCGTTCTACATGAACGACACGATCCGCTCGGTTCTCCGTCGCCAGATGCAGAACAAGGACAACGCTTTCCTGACGTGGGCCGAAATCGCAGGCCGTAAGGTCCTTTCCTACGGCGACACTCCGATCCACAAGCTTGGTTCCGACGTGATCGGCAACACTGGCAATGCCCTTACGTTCTCTTAAAGGAGGTGATCCAAATGGCCTGTTTTGATCTTGAAATGCAGCTCTGCGCTGCGAAGAGCATCGCCACTGCCATCACGTCGGACGCCTACGACTTTGGTCAGGAGCATCCGAACTCCGGCGCCTGGGCTGATCCGATCTATCTCGTGATTCATCCCACGGTGGCCGGCACCGGTACGGGCGCCTCGACCAACGGCGTGACGTTCTCGATCGATGACTCTGCCGATGGTTCGGACTTCACGTCGATTCTGACTCTGCCCGCAATGGCAGGTGCGGACGTGAAGGAAGACATCGTGATTCCGCTGCCGGTGAAGCATCGACAGCACGTGCGCTTGTCTTCGACCATCAAGGGCACGATTACCGGCACGATCGACGCCTACCTGACGAATTCGTTCGGCTTGCCGAACCAGTACAAGAAGGTCGGCATCGACATTGTTCCGACTACTGACTAAGGCCTCCGGCTAGAGTCTCTGATAAAGGAAAGGGGGTGGAAACATCCCCTTTTTTGATATGGCCACAGAAGTAGATATTTGCAATTTGGCTCTCTCGCTTTTGGGCGAAGAGGCGAACGTTGTTTCGATCGATCCAAGTGACGGCTCGGAAAACGCAGGTATGTGCGGTCGCTGGCTGCCGATGGCTAAGCGCCGACTGTTTGAAGAAGCGGACTGGAGCTTTGCGCAGAAGCGTGCCCGGCTCTCGGAGCTGTCAGGCGTGGATGCGACGCTGTATGGATCTGACAAGGCTTATGCCTATCCCTCAGACGCCGTGCGCATCATCGATTTGTACGAGCAGAAGAGCGCAACGGCAGAGGACTATCAATTCTCGATCGATCCGGATGATGCCCGTCCTTTTGATGACGAACCGATCCCGCGAGATCGATGGCGCGTTGAGTACAACCCTGCGAACTCCAACCGTCAGATCATCACGAACGTTGAGAAAGCTGTTGCACACTACACGGCATTCATCGACTCGGTAGCGCTTTATCCCGCGTACTTTACCGAGCCGCTCGTGGTGCTCCTGGCGTCCTATCTCGTCGGCCCGATTAAGCGTCAGAGTTCCGCTTCAACCGAGGCCACGAACTTGATGAAGCAGTATCAGCAGTCCTTGTCGCTGGCAAAGACGATAGATGCGCAGGCGACTCGCCAAAAGACGCTGTTTGTTCCGACCAAAATCTCCAGCCGATGGGTGTAATCATGGCGCAGGTTCGTCTTTATCAGCAGTCCTTTAACGGGGGCGAAATTGCCGACTCGATGTTCTCGCGCGTGACTGACTCCAAGTATCAGTCCGGCTTGGCCAAGTGCCGAAATTTTCTGGTCGAGCCACAAGGCCCGATCGTGTCCCGACCGGGCTTTCAGCGTGTGCTTGAGGTGAAGGATCCGAGTAAACCACCGCGCCTAATTCCTTTCGCTTTCTCGGCCGATCAGACAATGGTTTTGGAGTTGGGCGAAAAGTACATCCGCTTTCACACGCAAGGTCAAACGCTGCTCGACGATGATGGAGATCCCTACGAAGTCGAGACGCCCTACCTTTATGACGACATTGAGGGAATCCACTACGTCCAGTCGGCGGACATTGTGACGCTGGTGCATCCAAGCCATGCGCCGCGTGAGCTGCGCCGATACGGTGCTACGGACTGGCGGCTGACGCAGATTTCGTTTGGATCGGAGCTCGATCCGCCGAAGAACCTAAAGGTTGTGCAGTCAATCAGCAGCTCCGTTTCAAACAAAGAGGACTACACCAGAGAGTACGCTGTGACATCTCTGAAGGCCGACGGGTCGATGGAGTCGGAGCGCAGCGAGTTCGCTGAAATCAAGTGCAACCCGTATGGCGACGGCGCATACAACACGATCTCGTGGGATTCTGTCGAAGGCGCAGGCCTCTATCGCATCTATCGCAATCAGGGCGGCGTCTGGGCGTACATCGGACAAACAGAAGCCACGACGATTGTCGACGAAAACATCTCTCCTGATGCCTCAATCACGCCTCCAATTTACGATGATCCTTTCCATACAGGTCAGGGCATCAACAGCGTGACGGTGACAAACGGCGGCAGCGGCTACGGGCAGTTCGGTGAGATTGTCACTGTCTCCAAGACCGGAACGCTTGAACAGCGCTGGGACACTCAGGGATCGATGAGTTCGAGGCAGGCCACAATTCCGTTTCAGACGGTGTGGCGCGCAGACGGCACCATCTGCCGCATTGATGCCTCCTCTGGCTCCGGGGCCGTCGTCAAAGCGGTGGCAACGCCTTATGTGTCTGGCAACTATCACTATGAATTGCTCGATCTCGCTGTCGAGCAGGGCGGCAGCGGCTACCCTGTCAACGGCACGAAGGTTGTCCTAGAAAACTTCAACCCGCACGGCGTTGGCGACCGCTTCACTGTTGACGCAACAATCCTCCCGACACGTCCGAGAGCGTACATCACGGACCCGACGGGCAATGGCTGCGAGTTGACGGTCAACATCAATGCCGCTGGACAGATCACAGACATCGTTGTCGTCCGCCCGGGTTCTGGCTACACAAACCCGACAGTTGTCATTGAGGACAATGGAGGAAGCGGCGCGACGGCCACCGCAACCGTCGGCACGACGGGCGACTATCCTGGGGCCGTATCGTACTTTGAAGGCCGTAGATGGTTCGGCGGGACATACAACCGCCCGAACTACCTTTGGGCAACAAAGTCCGGCACCGAGTCCAATATGGGTTATAGCTTGCCTTCGCAGGATGACGACCGCATCAGCGCGTCCGTGGTGGCTCGCAATGCAGATCGAATCGAGCACATCATTCCGCTGGCGCGCATGATCTTTTTGACGGCCTCGGCCGAATGGCTGGCCACGACGAAGAACAGCGACGTGATCACGCAAAAATCGCTTTCGGTTAACACGCAAAGCTACTTCGGCTCGTCTCCGGTGCAACCCGTTATCGTCGGCTCGACCCTGATCTATGCGGCGTCTCGCGGCGGGCATCTGCGTGAATGCGGCTACTCGTATGAGGCAGGCGGCTATGTGACGGCCGACCTCTGCTTGCGCGCTCCGCATCTTTTCGACAACCTCACGATCAAAGACTTGAGCTATGGCAAGGCGCCCTACCCGATGGTTTGGGCGGTGTCGTCAGACGGCAGACTTATCGCGCTGACATACGTTCCGGAACAGCAGGTGGGCGCTTTCAGCACGGTCGAAACTCAGGGTGAATTCTTGAGTTGTACGGTCGTGGCTGAGGGAGACGAGGACATTCTGTATGCGGTGATCCGCCGCAACATTAACGGTGTTTCCAAGGTCTTTGTTGAGCGTATGCACGAGCGCCAGTACACAAAGCTGGAGGATTGTGTCTATTTGGACTGCTCAGGTACTTATCGCGGCGAATCCAAGACGGAGATCTCGGGGCTCACGTGGCTCGAGGGCATGGAGGTTTCGATCTTGGCGGACGGTTCTGTGGAGCCTTCGCAGGTTGTGACGAACGGCAAGATCGTGCTCGATGAGCCCGCAAGCGTCGTACACGTGGGACTGCCATACACGTGCGACGCTCAGACTCTGCCGCTCGCAATGGCCCTGCAGGATGGTTCTTTTGGTACGAGTCACAAAAAGAACGTCATTTCGATGGTTTTCCGCGTTGTGAACTCTTCGGGTTTGAAGGCTGGTCCGACCTTTGATTCCCTGACAGAGTATCCGCCTCGCGGCATGGAGTCTGCAGGATCGCCGCCCGAACCGCTCACGACTGAAATCGAAGTCCGAGTGAATGCGAAGTGGCAGGCGACTGGACAGTGCTGCATCCGCCAGGACAACCCGCTGCCGGCCAAGATCATCGGCATGACGACAAAGGCCGAGCTCGTCTAAAGGCAAGTGCGCGTGAGCCGCCCGCGCGCACCCACAATACCTCCCAAAATGGGAGGTTTTATGCCTTGGAATTCAGGTCAGACATTCGGATATGGGAGCCTTGCCGGCATGGGCGTGGCGACCATTATCAATGCCTTTGGCTCTATTGGAATCACGAATAAGAGCAACGCGATTTTGCAGTCGCAGGCCAACATCGCGCGCTTGAATGCGCAGATGATGGAGTTCAATGCACAGCAACGACTTCGCTCGGCTGAAAAAGATCAGGTCCGTCTCACGATGCAGGCCGGCCAGGTCAAGGGCAGCCAGAAGGCCGCCATTGCCGCGAACGGCCTGGCGACGAACGAAGGCAGCGCGGTTGAGGTTCTGTCTTCGACCGACATCATCAAAGAGATCGACTCCAACCAAATCAAAGAGAACGCCCAGCGCGACTACTGGGGTATGCGTATGCAGGCCGCAGGTTACGAAGGCCAGGCTCTGCAGCTAGAGGCCGGACAACAATCGGCAGGTCTCAATTTCGGTACGACACTTCTGCAGGGGGCTTCTCAGATCGCCAACCGTTACATGCTCTATGACGCGATGGGTCTTTTCGACTCCGGCACCAATCTTCCGCAGGCGACCGGCATCGGATCGGATGCCTACGCAAAGACGCCGCGCCCGACTTGGGGCGTTCGCAACGGCATGTTGTCTTTTGGCTAAAGGAGTGAGCGAATGCCTATTGTCCCAACCTTTCAGGGTGGCGTGCCGCAGGTGCGCGATAACGGCGGCTCCGGCTTTGTCCCGGCTCGTGCGCCGGCTGTGAACGTCGATGCCTACGGACGCATGATGCAGCAGGCGATGAAGCCTGTCGAAGAGTGGTCGAACTCGCTTACAGAAGCTTTGCGAATTGAGCATCAGCGCACGGTCAAGGCCGAGTCTGATGACGCCGAGCGTCAGGTGATCGATGCGATTAACGCCCGCATGAGCGGCGAGAACGGCTACATGACGCAGCAAGGCAAGAACGCCATGGATGCGTTCCGTCCCACGGTCGAAGGCATGACTGCTGACGTGGATAAGATCGTCGGTAGCCTTCAGCCTCAGGTTCGCGAAGTGATCGGCAGCCGAATCCAGGATCGCTTAAGTTCGGCCGTTGAGCAGGCTCGACGTTGGAACGGCCAGCAAACCCGCGCCTACCACCTGCAAAGTTCCGAGGCGCGCGTTCAGTCTTTGATGACGGACGCCGACAATCACTATGCCGAAACAGCCTATCTGCAGAAGACGTGGGGCTCGATCACGCAAGAGATCGATTATCAGGCCGCGATGATGGGCTTGCCTGCGGAACAGGTAAAGCGCCTCAAGGATCAGTCCTACGATCTCTTCACGGCTCGTCGCTTCGAGGCGTGGGGCTTTGACAATCCTGTCTTGGCGCTTCAGGTTTTTAAGTCTCAACGTCCGAAGGTAAGTGCCGACATTGCGGCCAGGATCGAGTCCGGCCTTTTCAGCAAGAGCCGCGACACTTTGGCCTTGAGCCTTGCACAGCGCCCGGTCACTTTCGACGAGGACGGCAATATCAAAAACCTCTCCTGGATGGATGATCCGGGGGCGGCCACTGGCGACGCCTTCATCGATTCGCTAAAGAACGATCAGCGTCTTTCGGTCGTCCTGCGCGCTCGCCAGTTGCGCAGTCAGATGATCCAGATGCGCGGTGACGAGTTCAATACGCAGGTTAAAAACAACCTCGCAGAAGCCCTTCTTGGCAACAACCCCGAGAAGATGGCGCTCGATCAATTTACCGAAGCATATGGACCGAAGAAGGGTCTCAAGCAGTTCAAACAGTACGAGCTTGACTACGAAGAGGCGCAGTTCAAATTCAACGCTCGCAACATGAGCGACGCTGACATTGATGCCTATTTGAAGGCAATGAAGCCGGTCTCGGGCTCTGAGGACTTTGCTGCCAGAACGAAGCTTTATCAGACGTCGGTCAAGGCTGCCAACGAGATTAAGAAGGAACGCCAAGCGGACAAGGTCGGTTATGCCCTGAAGAACGAGTATGGAAATTTCAAGGCTTTGGATTGGGACAACGCCACTCAAGTCCAAGACCAGCTGACGTATCGCGTAAACGAAATGACGTTGATGAAAGAGCGGTGGGGCGGCGAAAAACAGATTTTGAGCAAAGACGAAGTTCAGACGCTGACGCAGCACTTCAATGCGTTGGAGTCTGACGATCAAGTCAAGTTCCTAACCTCCATTGCAGCGCCATTGAGCGGTGACGGCGTTCTTTCAGTGCTTGGAAAGCAGATCAAGCCCGAGGATTCTCGTATTGGTACGGCTCTATTTGTGATGGACAGCAATATCGAGAATGGAAGCAGATACCTGCGAGGACGGCAATTTGTTGACGAAAAGCGCCTGGCTTTGCCCACTAAAGGCGAAGGCTCTGAAGAGGACTTCGGTCGGATTCTTGGAACCGAAGAAGGCGTTGAGGGCATCTCGAAATCCAGCTCTGTGCGCGCAACTATGGTTGATGCTGCGCAGGGGATGTGGGCTTATGAGCAGATCGCCGGCAGTGGCGCCACGTCCGAGGACATTGTCTCAAGCGCATTCGGAGATATTGCCGACTACAACGGCAAAAAGATTTTCCTTCCCAAACGTCCCTCCGGGGCGTCATACACAACGGGAACGGTATCCGGATGGTTCTCGCGGGACTTCTTTGATCTGATCGATCTGAAGATCAAAAGCATGGCGAAAGACAAAACAGTTCTCAAAACCATGTACGGCGAAGTCGAGGCTCGCTATTTCGCCCCAAAGATTCGCGGCATGCGACTGGAAAGCGTTGGCGATGGCCAGTACCGGATCATTGATCCCGAGCTCGGCTATGTACGAAACGCCGACAACACGCCTTATGTCCTTGATCTCAACCCCGAACAGGTGAATGTGAAATGAATATCGAAGGGTTGCTAAACGATGAAAACCTGCCTGCTGTTCCGGAAGACCTTCCGAAATGGGATGGCTCAAGCATCACCACTCCCAAAGTCGGTGTGTTTGATGGAACGCTTGATGCGATGGCAGATATTTTGCCCAACGCTGCCTTAATGACGGGTTCGGCTGCAACTTCGGTCATTTCGCAGGCGGGAATTGAAAGCGCCGCTATCGAAGCGCAGGAGATTGGCGTTCCTATCGAAGATCCGACGACGTTTGCCAAGGAACAGGCCGAACGCACGGCTGCTGTGGCAAAAGAGTGGCGACGCAAGGCTAAGGAAGACTACTCGCCTGATCCGGAGACAACCGGCGTTGTGGCGCAAGTGATTCACGGCGTTGGCACTGAAATTACCAAAGGCGTAATGGCGACGCTTGTCACAGGGGGCAATGCCGGTGCGGCTTCTCTTTTGTACGGCGCACAGCATGGTATTGAAACCGCCCAGCGGTACAAAGATCAGGGCGTGGATGAGAACACGGCAGCAAGTCTTGGTGTGGGTGCTTTTGTAGCCGGCACGCTTGGGATGCGTCTGCCGGCAGCGCTGGGCAGCACTCGTGCTGTTTCCGCTCTTTACGGTTCCGTAGTGAACCCGCTTGCCAACGTTTCGGAAGACGCAACGATCCGCACGATCTTGGATAAAGCCGGATATGCGGCACTTGCTGACAAGGTTGATCCTTTCGACCCTGTCAATCTGGCCGTGGCTGCCGTTGTTGGTGGTGGCTTTGGCGCCCTTGGGTATCGTGCGCGACCGGATACGGAGCTGCAGGAAGCCGTGGCTAAAGCTGATGCAGCAGATAATGCCAAGGCCGCAGCAGAGGCTCCTGCTGTTGATGCCAAGCAAAAACCGGTATCGGAAGCCGTCTCCAAGGCGCTCAACAATTCAATCGTCAACGCCAATGTGGATGCCATTCGCGAGGCATCTGCCCTGCGTGTGTCTTCTGCAGGCGTCGTGCTCCAAAACCGTGACCGCAACACGGCCAAAAGCATCATGCAAATGCAGAGAATCGCTGCCAATCCGGTTTACACGATGGTGTCGGTATCACGTGACTTTGCTCAGGGAGCACCGGCAATCGGATACGCGGAAATTCCCGAGGCTCAGTACGGTCGCTATGAGCGTGTAGCGGCTTCTGACGGCACGATGATGGAAATGCGCTATGCCGTTATTGAGGCCGATCAGGTGCAAACGTCAAACTTTGTGGACGGCTCGCGCAATCCTGATTACGGAACCGAAGCTCGAAACATTGCCATTGCAGGAAACGGACGTATTGCCGGCATTGCAGAGGCTTACCGGAGAGGGACTGCTGACAAATACAAGGCAGACCTCGTTGCCGATGCGGATACGGTGGGCATTCCGAAGGAAGTCATTGAAAAGATGCAAGCCCCGGTGCTTGTCCGTGTGATGAGCGACAAGGATGCGGGGCGCGCTGATATTGCAGCTCTGTCCAACGAAACAGGTACGGCGGGTTTTGATGCGGCAGAACAGGCAGAGAACGATGCCGCTGCCATTGATCTTGCACAGCTTACGTTTGACGAAGAAGGCAACATCACTTCGGAGACGATTCAGCAGTTCGCTGCTCTTGTGAAAGACCCTTCCATGATCGTGGATAAGGCTGGCCGTCCGAACGTCTTTGCCCGTCCGCGTCTTGAACGCGCCATCTTTCAGCGTGTCTTCGGAGACGCCAACCTCACCAGTATGCTCACAGACGAAGGTTCGTCCGGAAAGCGTGTGGTGCAGATTCTCATGCGCGCTGCTCCGAAACTCATGCAGCTTGAGGGCTCTCCTCTTGACTTCCGAGACGATTTGAAGGCAGCCGTCAACGCCATCACAACAGCAAAAGCCTCAGGACAGTTCTCGTCCATTGATGAAGTCGCTCGTCAAATTGAGAAAGGTCGCACGCCGGAAACGACGGCTTTCCTGGATTACTTCGCAACCGTCGGCGGAAACAAGATCAATGAGCCGGCAAAGGTCTTCAGCGACCTGGCAGATTGGGTAACGGCTAACCGAGAGAGCCAGACGGGGCTTTTCGCTGACGAAACCCCGGAGGCAACGCGCGTCGATCTGATGATGCAGTTCTCGCAAATGACGGGTGTTCCCGTTGATCCGAAGCTCCTGGACATGATTCAGCAGGAAGTGACGCACTCGCAAAAAGTGCAGCAGGTCCATAAGACAATTGCAGACCAGTTGCGCGCGAGTGGCCAGCCAGAAGAGCAGATCGAGGCTCAGGCTACGCTCTGGACGAACGCAACAATGCGTTTGGCAGAACAGGCGCACGTTGACCCGATGGAGATTATTCCGAAGATCAAAGTTGCGGACCAAGCGGACGCAGCCGGCTTTGCATCTGTCGAACACATTGGAATGATGCAGCGTTCTCGCCAATTTGATGAAGTCCTGAAACTTTGGAAAAAAGGTCAGGGACCGCGTTCTTTCACGATTGGAAGACCTTCGTGGGTTCTTCAAATTTTCGGCACTTCAACTAAACCTTTGTACGCAACACGAAGCGGGTTTGTGCATGTCCTGCAAGACAAGGAAACCCGCATGTTTGGTGAGAAAGGGAAACACGACATTTCGCCGGAAGAACTTCAAGGATTGCTGGTTGCCATTCAGAATCCTGTTGCGGTCTTTAGATCGCGAACTGCCAAAGATGGCGAAAACAGCATTGTTCTAGCAACTGAGTTGAGGCGCGAGGGACAGAACATTATTGTCCCTGTTCATATTTCGGTCGAGAAAAACGGCGAAGTCAAGATTAAGAACAGAATCCCGACAGCTTACGAGAAAAAGAGTTTTGAAACTTGGATCAATGAGGGACTTTTGCTTGGATATGATGCAGAAAAAGGACCCCTCATCGTGCCAAGTGATCACAGGTCCAATTCCCGTAGGTCCGTTGGGGTCAGCGGTCAAACGCCGCTGCCAAATGGCACGAAGAAGAATCCCCTTCCAGTGCCGATAGTATATCGCAATCCAACCTCTGTCGGTGACCTTTATCAGGTTGCCTGGCACGGGTCGCCGCATCAGTTCGATCGATTCTCAACCGAACACATCGGCTCTGGCGAAGGTGCTCAGATGCACGGCTGGGGGCTGTATTTTGCAGATGACCAGGCAGTTGCAGATCGGTATCGCGGGAGCCTTGTGATCGGACGAGGAGGAAACGAATACTCGATTGCATACAAGGGGGCTCGACCGGAGGAGCTTCCTCAATCTTTGCGCGTCGGGTTAGAAAGGCTGAAGGGCAATGTTCTGCACATCGATAGCGATATCCGGAGAGAGTATGAATCGCTTGTTTATTCGTTGAATGAACGATTCGAGGCTGCCGATCGGATTGCGAAAGTTTACGAAGGACTGATCGCTCAGATTGACGAAAATCCCAAACAGTCAATTTCGTCGTTTTTGGCACGCGTTCCGGAAGATGAAAAATCCCGAGCCGATCTTGCGGTGAAAAGTGCCCGTGCTGCTGCTAAGAACGAAGGTAGAAGAGCTTCTGTCCATGATGTTCGTACACAGCTAAACGACTCGCTTGCAGCAGTAGATCAGCAAAGGCGTGAGAACAAAGAGCCGCTGGACGCTTTGAGACAAATTGATCCGGATGACTTGACGGTCGAATACGACTCCGGACGAGTATTCAAAGTGGATATCCCAGATGCAGACAAGATGCTTGATGAAAATAAGCCTGTACGTGAACAGCCTCACGTTATTGATGCTCTGAACAGAAAAGCTGAGGAACTTGGCGATTGGACTGTTGACCCCGAAGAGTATCTAAACGGCGAAACAGGAAGAGATCTCTACAGGGATATCGTAACGATATTTGACGATCCTAAGAAGGCCTCGCTCTATTTGAAGAGCGCTGGTATTGAGGGCATCACGTATGTTGGTGGAACTGACGGACGATGCTACGTCGTCTTTGATGACCAAGCTATTGAAGTCCTCGATTTCTACCAGCGTCAAAGCGGCGAAGCATTGGGCTCCTATTCTCCTGCTGAGAACCGCATCACGCTGACGCCGAACGCGAACATCACGACTTTGTCGCACGAAATGGGGCATTTTTGGCTCGCAAATGCCATTGAGTTTTCCAAGAGCAATCGCACGGATATTAGTCTGCGCCAGGACGTGCGAAAGCTTTTTGATATTTGGGGCATCAAGGATCAAGCGTACTGGGACGATCTAGGTGTTGAGGGCCAACGCAAATATCACGAACAGTTTGCGTCGTGGGTCGAAGAATACCTCTCTACAGGCAAGGTTCCGGCACCGACACTGCAGAGCCTCTTTGAAAAGTTCCGCACGTGGATTACGTCGCTGTACCGTGACATGCGCGCTCATCTGGAAGGTCGTTACCGCTCTGAATTCGGTGAAGAGCTTCCTCCCCTTTCTAAAGAAGTACGTGACATTTTGGACCGCAATCTTGCATACGAGGACGCCATGCGAGCGGCTCGATCGGACTTTTCGGTGACGCACGCTCAAGCGGATTCGGCTCGTTACGCGAACTTTGAGCGTATCAAACGACAGGATCAGATGACTGATCAATCTGACGAACAGCAGACGCAGGCTAGCCTTTCCGAAGAGTTCAAGGCGGCTGACGCAATCAACAGCGGGCAGAAGGTTGAAGTCAGTGCTCCGGTTGACGTTGATCGTATGGCCGGGCAGAAACGGATCGTTGAAGAACGGCTTGGTTTCCCTGAAACGATTGCGCCAAAAGTGCAGCCGGAAGGAATGCCAGTGTACGAAACGCCTCAGATTCAGGGCCTGGATCAGGTACCGCTGGAGTTGCCATCCGGATCGTCGCCGGAAGAAGTGGCAGCAGCACGGGAAGGCGCGGAAATTGTCAAGGAGAGTCCAAACATGGCTGTCGTAACCGCGGACGGGGAATCTCGCACGGCTCTCCAATTCATGCAGGAAACAGAGCAGCAGGCTAGAGAAGTTGAGGCTTTTAGCGAAACGCTAAACAAAGCTGCGCAGTGCATTGTCAACAACGGAGGAATTTAAGACATGGCAGACATTCGTCAGGAATGTAAAGACATTCTGGCCGGGCTTCTCGGGCGTGAATTGACCAGCGCCGAATCACGGGCACTGATTCCTGCCCTTCACTCTCAAATGGTTTCCTTCCGAAATGAGAATCCTCAGGTTTGGGACAGTCTCACGAAGGATCAGCGTGTTCAGGTCGCAGCAAGCCGTGTAGCGCAGAATATGAAAAAGCACGCGGAGCAAATGCGCTACCGAGCCTATCTGCAACTGAAGGCTGCTAAAAAAACGCAGTTGCAGTACAAGCACAACGCTGAAAAAGGTCGATATGGATTCCGATCTGTGGCCGGCATTCTTGAGGATGCCTACAAGCAGATTCGCGGCGTTCAGCAGCAGTACTACTCTCGCATTGCCAACGAAGTCAAGAAGGCTATCGGGACGCATTGGTTCGGACTGGTGGAAGATCAGACAACGGCCTTTGCTTTTGTCAGAGAAATGTTCGGTGAGGATTCCGGCAGTGCTATTGCGAAGCAAGCGGCAAAGATCGTCAAAGAAACGTTTGAAATGCTGCGGCAACGATTCAATCGTGCCGGCGGAGATATTGGCCTGCTTGAAGACTGGAACATGCCGCAGTCGCACGATCAGTGGAAAGTTCGAAATGCCGCAAACGTCATCGGGAAAAACAGGCTCCGTCACTTCTCTTTGGAACAAAGTCGGGAGGCCTGGATAAATTTCATTTGGAACAAACTCGACACAACGCGCTATCTGAACGATGACGGGAACCCGATGAGTGACGATGAGCTACGCGACATGCTCTCAAACGTTTGGATGACGCTCGTCACAGATGGCAACGGTGACGATTTCGGAAGTCGCGTTGTTCGCCGAAACTCCTCAGGCGGGGGACGAAGCAACCGTTACGGTCAGCACCGTGCGCTTCATTTCAAGGATGCGCAGTCGTACTTTGACTATGAGCGAAAGTTCGGATCCGGCAGCACGATGAACACCATAGTCTCTCGCATTCGCTCCATGTCAAAAGATATTGCACTTTTGGAGGCTCTCGGCCCGAACCCGCAAGCGACGTATGCCACACTCAAACGAATCGCAAACTCCGATTTAGAGCGTGCGAATCTTCAGGATTCAGACTTGAAAAGAGCCTGGATGTACCGTGACTGGAATGGCGCTCTTGGTGTCGGCGTTGATGCCATGTGGGACACCCTCAATGGGAACGCAGACACCCCTGCGGGGACAGGACGCATGGCCTCCATCGGTCAAGGCATTCGCAATTTGCAGGTTGCCGGAAAACTCGGTAGCGCGATTATTTCGTCCTTGTCTGATTTCCCAACATACTACGTGGCTCTGGCAGTCAACAATATCAACCCGATTACGGCTCCTTTCTCTCTAATCCGCGCCTTGTCAAAGCAGGACATTGAGTTTGCCGCTCGTGCCGGCCTTCTTGCTGACACAGTCAACGAAGGGCTTTGTCGTTGGTATGAGGGCAATATTGGCAACGGTGCTACGGCCATCATGGCCGATTTAACGATTCGCGCCTCACTTCTGAACGCCTGGACAAACATGATTCGCCGTGCGGCAGGCCTGAACTTTATGGCCGCATCAGGCAAACTCGTGAAATCCAAGGTTTGGTCGGAACTCGATCCCTATGATCGCGCCCGGATGCAAAAGCACGGCTTCACGGAGCGCGATTGGGAACTCTTAAGGCTTGCCACTCCTGAGCGGTATCGCGGTTGCGACATGTTGACGCGTGAGTCGCTTGAAAATATCTCCGCGGAAAATCTCGCTTTGCACGGATTTAGTCGTGGCGACGAGGACCGAGTGACAACGAAATGGCTTTCCATGATTACGGACGAGTCCTACATGGCCTCGATTGAGCCTGATCTGGCAAGCCGTTCAGCAATGTCTCGTGGCCTCCAGCGCGGTACATGGTCGGGCGAATTCATGCGCTCCTTCATGCTCTTTAAGTCGTTCCCGTTTGCCATGCTCACGCGGCACTTCAGCCGCGGTAGAGACTTGTGGCAATCAGGTCATCAGGCGGGCGCATTGGCGTATGGGGTTAGCATCGTAACTGGCACAACGCTTTTTGGGGCGCTGTCTCTTCAGGCGGCAAATATGCTTGCCGGACGTGATGCACAGGACATGACAACGGGTACGTTCTGGGGCAACGCTGTTATGAAAGGCGGTGGCCTTGGTGTGTTCGGCGACATGCTCTACAACGGCGTTTTCGCCGAATCCAAGTACGGTTCTCCGAATGTTCTTTCCTTCATGGGGCCAGTGGCCGGAACGGCATTTGATACGTGGGACGTAGCAATGTCTATGCGTGACGCCGCTATGTACGACAAGGAAACAAGGTGGCAGCAAAAAGCCTTTCGACTGGTGCGCAGCAACACTCCCTTTGCCAATGTCTGGTACGCAAAAACAGCGCTAGATCATGCTGTTCTAAACGACTTTCAAGAGTTTCTTTCTCCTGGCTATCTTCGCCGACAGCGTGACCGCACGAGAAGATCAACAGGACAAGGTTACTGGTGGAAGCAACAGGAAATGCTTCCCAGCCGTGCTCCTCGCATGGCAAATCAGCCAAACCGATGATTGTGCGCGTGAGCCGATCCGTTCAACCGAAAATGCCTCCAACAGTTTGGGGGCTTTTTCGTGGCTATCGGATACATCAAGCGCCTTGCCGGTCCATACATCGGAGACGGCACCGGCCAAAAAACTTTCAGCTTCGGGTTCTTCGTCTTTACGGAGGGCGACGTGTATGTGGCCACGGCGGCCACAGAGAACGGCGCGTCTTCGAATCTTCAGCAGGGCACCGATTACACGGTGACGCTGAATGCGGACCAAGAGGCTTCGCCGGGCGGCACAATCACGCTTACCGCGGAAGCAGGGCTTGCTGACGGTGCCGTGCTTGTCATCGGTTCCGACGTCGATTACACGCAGACGCTTGATCTGACGAACTACACCCGCTTCCCTCCTGCACGCATCAGCGAAGAGCTCGACCGCATCGTCGTACAGATTCAGCAGCTCGTCGAAATTCTTGGGCGCACGGTCAAGGTTGACGCGACCGATACCATGACGCCGGAAGAGCTCAAGCAGCAGCTGCTTGAAGTCGCAGCGTCCGCTAGTACATATCGCGATGAGGCTCAGGCCGCAGCAGCAGCGGCAGCGGCAAGTGCTGCCAGCGCAGCGGAGAGTGCTACCACAGTCGGAACAATTCTCCCAGATATCGCCGATGTCAAAACGGTAGCCGCCAACATTACTGACGTCGTTTCGGTTGCCGGCGGAATTGAAGACGTTGGAACGGTTGCCGAAAGCATCGAAGACGTCAATGCGGTTGTCGACCACATGAGCGAAGTCTCAAGCGTTGGTCAAAACATCGATGACGTTGAAACGGTTTCCGGAAGCATTGACAGCGTCAACATTGTGGCTGGCGACCTTGAGGGTGAAGAATCGACCCTAGCTGACGAAGACTATGGCGAGTATGACCAAGAAACGGATGATGGCACAGTCGCAATTACGGGCGGCAACATCAAGATCGTCGCCGACAACATCGCGGATATTCAGCTTCTTGGACAGTACGCGCAGGACGGAACGCTTGAAAAGGCGGCATCTTCTGCTGCTGACGCTGCGGATTCTGCGGACAAGGCAAAAGATTGGGCTACGAAGATGGATGGCCTCGTGGATGGCGAGGACTATTCGGCTAAATTCTATGCCTCACAAGCTAAAGACAAGGTTGACGGTGCTGCATCGGCTATTGACAGTGCCAGAGCAACAGCGGTTCAAGCAGTCGAGACAGCTCAGAGCTCTGCAGTTTCCGCTGTGGAGACTGCCGGCACGTCTGCGGTCGGTTCTGTTTCCGACTCGGTAGCGGCGGCTCAAAAGTCTGCAACGGACGCGGCGGCATCAGCAAGCGCTGCCAAGTCCTCCGAAGACGCGGCAAGCAGTTCAGCTTCTGCCGCTTCCGGTTCTGCATCTTCGGCATCTCAGTCCGCCAGTGCCGCATCGCAATCGGCACAAACAGCGTCTTCTTCGGCGACGACTGCTGGAGAAGCGGCCAGCGCCGCAAGTCTTTCGGCGGAAACAGCTACGACAAAAGCTGGCGAGGCACAGGCGTCGGCATCCGCTGCGGCTGGATCGGCGTCTGCAGCGAACACGGCCAAGCAGTCTGCCGAATCAGCAGCGCAACGAGCTGAAGAAGCGGCTTCGTCAGTGGGTGATCCGCTTGGCAAGGAAGAAGCATCTCAGATCTACGCAACCAAAACCGAATTGACGACGGGTTTGCAGGGCAAGGCAGACAGCGCGCACACACATACGGCGTCGCAAATCTCGGATTTACAGGGCTTGCTTGACCAAAAGCAACCTGCCGGCAGTTATGCAGCAGCGAGTCATACTCACGTGAAGTCCGATGTCACGGACTTTGCCCATACTCACACGACTGCGGAAGTCACGGGGCTGAATACAGCGTTAGCTGGAAAAGCAGATGTTTCACACTCACACGAGATCGCGCAGGTTAACGGCCTTCAACAGGCTCTGGACGGCAAACAGCCAACAGGGAACTACTCAACCGCAGGTCACACGCATACGAAGTCGGATGTCACAGACTTTGCTCACAGCCACGCGATCTCAGACGTAACCGGATTGCAGGAAGCGCTCGACGCTAAGGCGACTTCGTCTGAACTCGGCGCATTGGCCAAGAAGAACAAGATCACGCTTGACGACATTGAGGGTGACATTGATTTAGGGGAATATGCCGATGGCTAAAAACGTTTCACAAATGGGCATTACCAAAGCGGCGTTGGCGACTGCTACCGGTAAGGCCAAGCAAATCCTGATCGTGCGAGACGACGTCTTTAGACCGGTCGTCATGGACGGAACGACAGCCGGCGGTCATCCGGTTGCGATGAAGTCTGAGCTTGAGCAGAAGATCGCTGACGCAACGAGTGACGTCGTCCGATACTCGGCGCAGTCTTTGAATGCCTCCCAGCAGGGGCAAGTGCGCACAAATATCGGGCTTGGAACAGCCGCTGTTAAAGCGGAAGGGGACTTTGTCTCTTCGGCGGAATTGACAACGGCACTTAGCGATTTGATTACAGAGTTTGGCGGCACGGTGCCGGCTGACTGAAAAGGACACAAACAATGGCAAAGACTTTAGAAGAAGTTAAGGCTGAGTATCTTTCGGCCGCGAAGAACAGACAGTGCGGTGCGTGGGTCGTGAAAGACCCGAGCACGGGGCTTGTGGTAGCAAACAGTGCAGGAAAGTTTCGCCACAGCTTTGACGGCGGCAAGTCGTGGGTGCAGGCCGTTGAAAATGCAGAGACGCTATATCGCAGTGCCGACGGGCACTACTACGCCGAAGCCGATTTGCCGGAACAAAGCGACGAGTTTTGCACCCAGCACTATGCCGCAGAGGTGCGAAGCGAGCGCAATGCCCGCATTAGCGACACGGACAGCTACGTGCAATTGTCGGACGTAACGGTGCAGAAATCGGCGAAGTCAAAACGCTCGGCCCTTACGGACGAGGAAAAGGCCGAAGTGCTTGTGTACCGTCAGACTCTTCGTGACCTGCCGGATGCGAGCGGATGGCCTTTTGTGGACTTCCCTGCGGCGCCGTCCTGCATTGCCGTAGAAGTCGAAGAGAAGATCGCGCAGCGCGAGGCGCAGCGGAACATGTACCGGAGGAGAACATGAATTTCAAAGAGTTGATCCGAGTAGGCAGCTGGCAGGCAATGCCGGGGGTTTCATGCCCTGCGTTGGAGACGCGTGACTTCTCAGTGGTGGGGGGCTAAATCATGTCGATCAAGTCCCTCATTCGTGAAGCGCTTTCAAGTCATCTCGGAAGCAAATGTGCGTGGGTTTCGGCGCAATCTTTTCCGGGGAATGCCGTCGAATACACCCCGGCTATCGCAACTGACGACAACGATCAGTGGATGAATCTCGTTGCACCGTCGGATGGTTGGTTTTGTGTGTCATGCGGTATGCGAGGAAGAATTGTCGATATTGAAGTCCGCGGTCGTTACGGCACTTGCACGCCTGCGATCGGCAACGAGAATGGGCCCGGGAGAGCAACCCTCCCTGTCCGTTCTGGCGACGCTGTTGACATTCATCTCTACGTCAACGCATTACCGTCGGATGACTCCTTCGTCCGATTTTTCCCCACGGTCGGGAGTCCACCTAACTAAGGAGCGTATCGGGGAGGCGGCTTATGCTTAAGCGCCTCCCACAAATGCTTCTTATAAGCATTCCCTTTGCGCAAACAGCCTATAGGGCGGGCATGTTTTCAATCAATTTGTCAAGCGCTATCCCTATAGCCTCTGAGACTTCTGGGGCAACATGGAAGCCGAAACTTCCGGTTTGGGAACGCCCCGTGGTGTGCGCTTGCCAAACAACCTTTGCATTTCGCAGATCAATCAGCGCGTAGCTGATAGAAACGCTCGTAACGCCCACGCCATCTCCAAACTGCATGCCGTCTTTCTGTGCGATCTGCCCGATATAGCCCTGCATTACCGCATCGGTGCCCAGCGCGTTAGCCAACTCGTTGAGATACTTTTTGTTCACCAGCCCAGAGGTTACAAAATCTTCCAAGAATCTCGACCAATGCTCCGCGGCCCCGGCATCGTTTATTTTTCGCGCGGATTCTGCAGGAGACACAAGACCGATTCCGGGCGACTTGCGCTGCATGGCTGAAACAATCTTGGCGTTGATTGCCATGGCTTGCTGCGGCGCAACCGCGGCGTTCTGAACGGGGAATATCGCAACCGATTTTAGAGTTCCTTGTTGATACATTGGTTCGACAAAGGAATCAATTGTCGCCTTCTTCATCGCGCACCCAGACACAAGAACCGCAAGGGCGGCGATTAACAGCAGTTTTTTCATTTTTCATCTCCGTGGATTTCGGTTTGTGAAATTCTAGCCGTGCGGAGCAGACGGCTGCCATTAGCTTTTTCATGCCTGCTACATGAACTCTGATGCCCCTCTGACAATGCTTGTGCGCGTGAGCTGAGGACGTGGCTCGACAATCACGCTGAAGAGTTTTGCAAGGAGCATCTCAAATGACGAAAGAAGAAGCCAAGGCATTTCTGGACAAGATCGGCGTGAAGGTCGATGAGATCACGGACGACATCGCGGCCGAGGTGGCCGAGTGGAAGTCAGGCCTCGATGCGGAGACGCGCCGAGCTGTGCGCCCGTACTGGATCACGATTGCTGTGATTGCCTTCGTGCTCGGCTGTGGAGTTGGCTACCTGTTCTAAGGCAAGCGGCAATGGTCTATCTGAAGTGGTTTTTACTTCTGCTCGTAGGGGTTCCCTTCGAGCTTTTCGCAAAGCTTTTATCCCCAGTTCTCGCGTGCTTTGTAGGCGAAGACGGATGGCTTCCGGACTGGCTCTGGCTGTTTCAGACGCCCGACAACAGCTGCGATGGCGATGCCGGCCATAGAGCACGCTGGCCGCGCGATGGCGTCTTTTGGACGTGGATGCGTAGAACTGCGTGGCTCTTCCGAAACTCGGCTTACGGATTCAATTATTTCGTGCTCGGCGTGCAATTCAAAAAAGGCGATTTGCACTGGCACGAAGGCAATCCAGAGATTGGCGACTTGACGGGAATCAGTGGCTTGTGCAAGTGGTACATGGAACGTGACGGAAAACTGATCTGCTTCCAGATTTACTACGTGCGGCATTACCGCATCTTTGGCCACTGGAAATGCGTCCGCGCAGGAATGGGTTGGAAGATGTGGGGCGATGTTGAGTCCGATCCTTACTGCCCTCACTGGGTGTATTTCAACCCCGTCAAGGGGTCGGGGCTTGAGAGATGATCCAGAGGCTTGCGGATTTTGCGGCCGTTCTGCCCCAAGGTTTTGAACGAGCCATGATGATTGTGGGCGGAAGCATGGGCGGCATTTTCACTTTCCTATATGGGGACGCGGGTCCGCTGCTGATATGGCTGGTGGTTTTTGTAATCCTCGACTTTGTGACGGGGACGCTGGCGGCTGTCTTGACAGGCACGTGGACGAGCAAGCGCAACATGCTCGGCGTCCTGAAGAAAATTTTGGCCTTCTGCATTGTGGCGTTAGCCCACGGTTTAGACGTTGCTTTTAACGAGCTTCTGCCTTTTCAACTCATCGAGTCGATCACGATTTGCGCGTACATGGCTGGTGAGTTCGGCTCGATCATTGAGAACTTGGACAAGATGGGGCTCCGTGTGGTCCCGCCGGTCGTAAGAAAGCTCATCGATGCGCTCAATGCCAAGCTGGATAAGACGGTGGACAAGGTTGCTGAATCAGACATAAAGGAGACAGGTAAATGAATTCTTGGGGTACTTACGATCCGGCAATCGCCAGCGACTTCGTGAAGCAGTTTGAAGGCCGCGAGCTGAAGGCTTACCAATGCTCTGCTGGAAAGTGGACTATTGGTTATGGGCACACGAAAGGTGTCCAGGAAGGTGACGAGATTTCGCCGGCAGAGGCCGAGCAACTTTTGGTCGAAGACCTCACGGCCATTGCGGACGATCTGAGCCGCTTGGTGAACGTCCCCGTATCTGAAGGCCAGTACATCGCACTTCTGAGCCTGGCTTTCAATGTGGGGGCCAGCGCAGTCAAAAAGAGCACGCTCCTTTTCCAACTCAACCACAAGCGCTACGACGAGGCCGCAGCGGAATTCGACAAGTGGATTTACGCAGGCGGCAAGGTTAGCGAGGGTCTGAAGCGTCGACGTGCAGCGGAACGCAAGCTTTTTGAAAATGACATGGCTTAAATGGGCAGGCGCAGCACTGGCGGCCGCAGCACTCTTCGTGTCCGGCTACAAGTATGCCGCTTCCATATATAAGGCAGAAATTTCCCAATTGCGCGAAGAGCACGCCCTGGCAACCAAGGAGCTGACGGATGAATATCGAGAGAAAGAACGGGTGCAAGCCCAACAGCTCGCAGACGCGTGGGACAAATATGAAAAGGCTCGTGCTGAGTCTGTCGATCTGCGTGATGACGTTGACCGGGTGCGCAAGCTCGCCGACCGTTATCGCGCCAAACTGTCCGGAGCCGGTGCCGATTCCTGCGCACCTGTCCGAGAGCGACTCGCCAGCTGCACAAAACTTCTCGAAGAAGGTGCAAGCCTATCTGCTGAAGGTTCAGACTTGGCTGAAAGAGTAGCCGCACGAAAAGATGCGGTGGTGAAGATTTATGGTGGAAAATGAGAAGAGGGGTGGCCGTTGAGTCGCTCCTTTTTTAATAAGCTTCTTTTATAATCGGGGCCGAATTTGATCAATATCAACACTTGATAAATTCAGAGCTTCCAGACTGGTGGTGGTTTTTAGGTGGCAGGAGTCGTGTTAGTCGTTGTTATATAACGATAAAACGATGCACGCTTCGGGCACCATCTACATTCGGTATAGTCTGGTATGGCACGGTTTTATTGACTGTTTCGTTTTTTTGATCGGCATATTTCGGCATAATTTGATGCGAATGGTGGCCTTTTGGTGGCCCTCGTGGTGGCTCTCACTACGATGATCAAAGGTGAACTATGGCATCAGTATCTAAAACCCGAAATGGCTACTGGCGAG
>NFZC01005371.1_pt1 | contig 42231 bp, 40 predicted proteins | sample 1095391 | NCBI WGS metagenome assembly NFZC01 (sample SAMN03609890, study PRJNA323583) | gut metagenome | isolation source: feces | host: Rattus norvegicus | place: Denmark: Riget | collected 2013
GAACAGTTATTGTATATGTTTTATTTGTGTTATTGTTTGTACTAGAAGTTAAAGAATCACCACGAAAGATATACTCAGGATTAAAAGAATATCTTGTTCCATTTATACTTCGCATAATAGTATTTCTACTACTTGTATATGTATAAAATAACTTATTATACCCGAACATATATAACTCTATTGGCTGTCCTGAATCAACAGATAATTCATCATCTTTATATTCACTCAGTATCATCTACCTCCTGTAATGTTATTGTTGTATTAGCAACTGTGTTACTTTCAAATCCCAAGGATAAGTCATCACTATTAAAGCGAACTAAATTGAAAAAAGATACCATTAAGATATTATTCAAAGGAATGTCCTCATATATATCACCATACACCATCAACTTAGTGTATAACTTATCTACAACATATTCACTAGATATATCGTCTATTCTAAAAATAAAAGATTTCCAATCCTTTGTAAAAACTACTATATATTTTCTTCTTGTGTTATTTTTCTGAACCTCCCATGACTAAAGTCACAGGGTTCTCAGTCAATAGCCCTTATGGGCTAAGTATCACTGAGCTATCCCCACAGTTCCTATGGTTCTTAAACCCTCATTTAGTATATTAATGGCCGCATTTATATCTCTATCTAATTTTGAATTGCATTTAGGGCAAACCCAAAATCTTATAGTTTCTGCTTTCTTGCCATCAATTCGTCCACAGTAATGGCATATCTGAGATGATGGATAGTATCTATCAACCGCAGATAATGTCCTGCCATACCATGTAGATTTATATGTTAATTGTCTACGAAACTCACTCCATGATACGTCACTAACTCGCTTGTTTCGTATAGTAAGCTCTGTTTCTTTCATAGCCTTAACATCTAAATCTTCAATACAAATTATGTCGTACTTTCTCACAATTAATGTTGTAAGTTTTTGTAAAAAATCTTTTCGTTGATTAGAAATATGTTTTTGTAGCTTCGCAACTTTGATTCTAGCTTTATTCCAACGATTACTGCCAATTGTTTTTCTTGATAATTCTCACTGTAATTTAGCTAGCTTCTTCTCTGACTTTTCAAAGAATCTAGGATTCTCAATTTTTATTCCATCAGAGAAAATTGCAAAATCTACTAAACCTAAATCTATGCCAACAAACTGATTCGTTTTTGGCAACTGCTTAAAACTTACATCAGTACAACATAATGAGCAATAAAATTGCCCATCGGGTTCTTGTGATATTGTAGCATTTAATATTCTTCCTTGTGGAACTTGTTTATCTCTTACCTTTACAAGTCCAAGTTTAGGAAGTTTTATATGCTTATCCATAAAAGCAATATTATTATTTGTAAAACTTGTTCTGTAAGATTGATGTCTATTTTTCCTCGACTTGAACTTAGGATAACCTGAACGACCACTGAAAAAGTTCTTATAGGCTACATCTAAATCCTTTAAAGATGTCTGTAATCCTACAGAATCAACTTCTTTTAACCATTCAAGTTCTTTCTTAAGTTGAGTCAAGTCCTTAACACATTTTACATACGTATAATTAGTTTTATCAGTTTTTCGTTTGTCAAGATAATGATTATATACATATCTTGTGCATCCGAAAGTCTTACGAATAAGTTCTTGTTGCTTTTTATTAGGATAAATCCTATATTTATATGACTTTTCTGCCACAATATCACCTCCTCTTGCTAAATATAACATATAATAGTTATATTGTCAAGAGAAAGGAACTATTTAGTCATTTTAGAGGTTGTCGTTCACATAGGCTCGCTAGTTCCTATGCATCCTTATCTGCTTTATGCAGTAGGTATCTCATACTTTCACATGAGCACAGACTATATCTTCTCCCTCGTCATTACACGTTAGGGGCTAACCACTTCCACACGCTTGTGTGTACTTCCCTCAAGAGGAATAGTCGTTGAGCTTTACCTTTCGGTCTTAGTTGCTGATTTCCAATTTGTTAAACAGTGTTTAGGATTTAACCTTGCACTATCTACTCAATTTTTTCTACTTTCGTAACATTCACGTTTATACCATTTAAGGTATTACGTTGTAGTTTGAGTAGCTTTACGGATTCCCAGCAGTTCAGTTAGTATATTGCACGTCCCTTATAGCGAACGTGTCTATGTACAGATTTCTCTATACACTTACTATTCTTGTCAATTCATCTCATGACTAAAGTCACGAGTATTCTTGACTTGTTTAATAAAATTGCTCTAAAGGCATTTCCGTATAAATTGCCTTAGCTGTAGCCTCAAAAGGCAATGCTACCTCTACATCATTTACCCATGTTGGGCAATAAAAAGATTTATATCTTCCTGACATTTGATAGAAAAATCTATACATATTATTTATCTGCTGTATAGACATTAAATTTATTGCCAAAGTATGCAAATCATATGATTTAGCATTTCGCAAATCATAATGTAAAATACCAGTTTTCGTGTCCATTGTGTTAAATAGTTTATCTACAGATAAATTTGTATCGCTATCCTCAACCCATTGTGGTGTCAATAAACAAACCACACGATTATTGAAAAATTCAGGAAGTTTAAACGGATTATACTTATCATGCTGTTGATAATTATTAATATAATTATTAGGCAATTTAATGGATGGTCGTTCGCAACAATCCTCAAAAACTATTGCAGTGCTAGCCCCGTTTGCGTATACATAATCTAACTTAGCAGGTGTTTGTATATAACAAGGTCGCATAGGAAATATCCAGGTATTGGAAGCCAATAAAGTTTTCTCAATACGCTTGTTTAATCCAACATAACCAGCACCAAATCTTTTTATGTTTCGATATTCATTCACAAACGAAGATAATGGAGAATCTCGAACAAATACTTCAAAAACATCACAATTGTTGAAACAATACTCAAATTCTTCGTCAATATACATAACACCACCTGCATAATAATCTTCAGACAGATAGCACCCTCTATGCCACATAGGTACATAGTATATATCAGTTTTTGGAATCCGAATAATGCTCTTTAACCACTGAGCATCAAATTTATTCATTGCATCATAAGTAAAAGAGTACGACAATCTAGGTGATTGTCGTACCTTTAATCTCTGTTCATGTCCATCATAAGATGTAATTATATCAGTTAAAAATGAAATAGAGGCATTTATTAATGTTTCTGCCAAAACTATTCAACCTCCTATCTCCCATAATTAGGAGACAAATCAAATACAGGGAACTTCAATGGGTCATCTTTAATATCTACAGTGCTCTTTATATACAAGAACTCCAATAACCACAACATCCAAGGCTCATACACAGGACGATTAATAATAGTTTCATCCTTATTTATGATTTGCATTAATGCAGGATAAGCTGATACACTCCACTCAGGTAAAAGTATCTTAGAATCCACAATAGTAGGTTTCAATGGAGTATCAATCCTATATCCCATATGAAGCATATCATATCCTAAATAGCTATAATTATTAGGAACTATATTACTCCAATTATATGGATATTTAGAAATACCAGTTAGCTGACTAAGCACAAAATCTGATTCTATCTCAGGAGTACGCACGAGTAGCCCTGTTCCATTTATATTCTTATTATACCACAATCCTGCCAATTGTGCAAATAGCCTAATAGGATTATCTTTATCATGCATATCATAAGGACGTACTCTATCAGGCAGGTACATATTATTCAAACCAACATCAAATAATACTGCCTCATCTGCTCTGCGTATAACTCTAATCTCATCAGCATAAGGAAATGCACCTTTTTCAGAAGTAGTTTCATAAACAATATGGAAATTGCAACTACCCCATATATCTATATCAATACCTAAATCTGATAAGCTATTAACATTATCTTTCTTTAAAATAATAACATTATTACTATCTGTAATCTCGAATTTATGTTTTGTTATGTAGTATGTGTATGTATAATCCTCATCTAAATGTTCTATAGGACTTACATTAGAATCCCCTAGCACAACTGCACGTTGATTATAGAAATCAAGGTCAACCTCACAACCTAACTTAGTTACTGCGTGCAAAGTCACAACATCTAAATTAAACAATCTCTTATTGTCAACAGGAGTATATGTATAAGTCTCATACTCAAATTTACTGTATGTAGCAGATATTTCCATAATCAATCCTGCACAACAATCGAGTTTTCCAACAGGAATGAAACAATCTGCGTGCTTATCACAAGTAGTATCTATATCACAATCACAATCTTTAACATAGTATATTTGGTCTTTATGGTAAATATAACTACCTTTGCTATATACTCCCATGTATGGATAACTATATATCCATACATTTTTATATACTGCCTTTATAAGTTGATATTTTGCATATATGGTATGTTTATCCAACTGTGGCTGACAACCTAATTCGTCAGATACCATAGATACTAAAGAATGTTTAAATTTATTCTTACCCAATGGTGTATCTAAGTATACAATTTCACCTGCTAATAATGTCCAACAACAAGGATATTCTGTATAAAATAATGAATATCTATCTTGATAATTTTCACAAGTTGTATAATATCTATACCGCACACCAGCAGGAATAAATTTTGCCAAATCATCAAATTCATACTTAGGCTCATTATATATAATTGACCTATAAATTGCATAATCTACTAAATTATCAGGCAAATCTTTTTTTAATATGTATATATCAGATTCAGCAAAAGGAATCTCATCCTCATAGAAAATATATACACCACTATATCTAAAGGCTACCTTTTTTAAAGGAGTATTTTCATCAAAACTCATTCTTCATACCCCCCTTATTGGCTAGCAACTGCTGGTGTTGCTTCTATAGTTAAATCTGTAGTAACGCTTGTACCATATATATTAAGAGTACCTGCTGTATATCCATCGTCACTTTCTATAAGACATTGAAGTAGTGCCCCAGAATAAACTTTAAAAGAATCTGTATGCGTTCTAACACCATTTACAACAACAGTTATGTGTTGATTGTCTGATTGATTTATAGTAACAGTACAAACATTAACATTACCAATCTGGTAAATAGCATCATCTTTGAATAAAAAATCTCCTTCTTTGGCATAATCAGAATATTGACTAAAAAATACTTGCATACTACCATTAACAATCCATCCAACATGAGTATTAACACCATTTATGATTCGATACAATTGATAATCCTGCCCCCAATGCCAAATACATTTGTCATCGTCAGGATAAATTTTCTGTTCACAATCATAACTTTGATATATTTTACCATCTTTGTAATAAATATAGGCTCCCTTATGATAAACAGGAGAGTTATCAAAATCATATACCCAATATATATCATTATTCTTCCAAGGCACAGGCTGAGTTGACAACACTTTAGTCTGTGTAGTTAAATCTGCACATCCCTTAAATGGTACTTTAGTAGTCTTATAAATAGCTTGTCCTATTTTATTATATCCATGATTTTCTTCTGTATATACAAATTCTCCCTTTACTAAATCCCAACAACAAGGATATTCAGAATAGAATAATCTAAGATTCCATGAAAAACTATCACAATCACCCCATTCCCTTGAAACAATTCCTGCGGAAACAAACTTGTTAATATCTTGAAAATTAAATGGAGGTTTAACGTCAACTAATGTTCTATAAACTGCATAAAAAACTTGAGTTTCTAATTTATTCAATGGATGAGTTATTGTAGGAGAATAAATGTACATACCAGCTTCAAACTGAGGAAAGGCATCAGGATAAAAAACATAGATACCAGATACAGCAAAACCTAAAACCCTAGAATCAGTCACATCCAACCCTGTTATATTTGCTGTTGCTTGATATATCTTGTCATCTAGGAAAAAGTAATCACCCTTTTTTATTCCACCATGTGACATCAAATATATATATTCATAAATGTCAACACCGTTTACCATATATCCAATATGAGGCAAATCGGCTGTAAGTTCGTCCTTACTATTCGTAGCATCAAAAAGCTCATAATCTTGTCCCCAATACCAATAACAATCATCCTTAACAGTACCTAACCAAATATCAGGACAACGAATAACATAATATATTTTTTTATCAATCCATTGTACATAACTCCCTGCACCATATTGCTCATCCCTATGATGAACATAAACAAAAGCAGATTCAGGTGGTATAACGTCTAATGGCACTTTTGATTCACTCATTAAATCTACCTCCTAAACTGGTGCCTTACTAACTATATATCCAGCTAATACTTGACCTGTTAGGTCTAATCCACCATTAACAGGCTTAACTATATTTATAACTTTATTATCTCTCACTACGTTACTACTAGCAGGAAGTTCAAAACAACTAGGAAAGGTATCATATTCAAGAGCATAGTGTAACTTTTTATGAGTACAATCTTCCCATGTATAATAAAATACCCCTACTTTCTTAAATTTCTTTGTATCTAAATATTCAGTTTCGTCCTTGGAATTAAAGGATAAGTTATCCTGTGCTTGCAATATGACATAACTTGTATATCCTTGATAACTTGTATGTCCCCTATAAATAAGATATTGACCTTTCAGCCATTTAACATCAGTTGCATAATCAGAATACAATGCATAAATAGTTCCATACAAAATACGTCCAACCTCTACACAATTAGAGGAAGTAACAGAAGTTAAATCAGCAGTTGCCCTATAAATTAGTTCGCCAGAATAAAAGTAGCAATCTTTCTTAATACTTTCTACTGCTGATAAATCCCATAAAAACAATGAACCATATGCTATTCCCTTTTTTACTGTATTATCATTAGTCAGCTCAACACGCTTTAAACTAGCTTTAGCTGTATAAATACCATTAACTGAATTATCAACAACACAATCGTCTAAGCTAGGTAAAACTACTGTTTCTTCTTTTTCTACATCTGGATATGGTTTCACAGTAACTTCAACATCATTATCAGATTTTGATACTACGTTATCGTTGGCATCCTTTGTTTCTCCTGTATTTTCATCTTTATACACAACATCTGCTATATCCGTAGCTTCTATTATCTTCTTAGCTTCATCTTTAGAAGATGCAACAATCTCATTATGTTTTGTTTGAGGTAATTCTGTCATATCCCCTTTAGCAACATGACTATTAAAATCACCATTAAACTGACCAATGTATTTCTTTGGAATATATACCTTATCATTATTTGAATCATAGACAATTGTTTCAGGAGACACAGGAAATACAACCCCTGGAAGATTACCTATAGAATATATGTTATCACTACATAAATCAACCATACCTACATAGGTACAATATTTTTTATTAGTTAAAAATGCATGAATATCATTTTGTGATAAAATATTATCTTTTTTTACATAGTATAACTTAATTTTACAGTCATCTATAGCTCTATATAAAAATAAATCTTGCAACAAGGAATAACCTAAACCCTCAGATATTGTATCACAATTAAATACTACTAGATTACTAAGAGCCTGTATAATCTGCCCAACACATACTGTACACCATTTTCCAACCCCTAAGTATGGAAATTCACCATACCAAAAAAATAAACCTGTAGAAGTAAAATGATGAGTATATGTAGGAAAATATCTAAAAGTCTCATTTCTTCTAGGACAGTATCTAATACAATCACTAAAAGGGTCATAAAAAAACATACTATCAATAGCTTGCATAGTACACTCATCATTTGCATTACTAGAAGCAGGTAATGTAGGGTCAGTAAGAGGTCTATCTATTAAATTAGGAATCAATAAAGGGACTTTACCCCTATTATGTGTAATCGTAGTATCTTGTGTGAGGTCATAAGAAATATGTTTATATATACTTGTTCTAACAGGCACCGTCAAAGTAGTACCATTAGTAAATGGCATGGACAAAGTACCATAATTCATACCAAAATCTGAAACTGCATTAAGCATTGTTTCAGGAACTTGTGATAAAGGAAACTTATCAGGAATATAGTCCTTAGTATTTCCAGAACTATATTTCATATCAGGATAAGCAAGATAATTAGACGTAGAACTTGTGCAAATGCCTAATCTTAACATAAAGTTATCCACTCGATTTCCGGAATCACCATAATATACAGCTCGAGGAGAACGAGAATTTCTATACCCCCCTAAACCATCACTAAACCAAGTATTATAAGGGTAACAAGTTTCAAAAACAGCAGTGAGCAAAAAACCAGGAAGCACTGTACCCATTTTACATAAAGGTGCAGATTGAACTAATTTCCAATTCAGATTATCTGCAGAAGGTGATTCTGTTGTAGAGGATACATCGGAAAGAGCTTGATAGATAGCCCCGTCCCAAACAACATAATCCCCTGTAGTATACAACGTAGTAGGACACCAAGGATATAATTTAGAATAACTTGTACCTGATGGTGAACGAACATCACAAACAGAAGTAGTAACAATAAAGTGGTCATTATACCATAATATTGTCCCTTTGGGATAATAAACAGGAAAAGAATGACTATTATCTTCTTTGTATAGAAAAGAGAGTACATTTAAACTTCCTGCGGCACGCACAACAGGGTATATATTAGCCACATTCAAATCATTTTTATCAGTTGTAATAAACATAGTCACGTGTGGAGGGGTTACATGATTAGCATAACCTCCACACATAGCAATGTGTAAATATTTATCTGTAATCCACCAATCCCCTCGTCGTATAGGAGTCGTTTTTATATTTTGTGCATCAATATAATGTGAGTCACTCATATTTTATCCTTCCTCTACCTGCTGTATTGATATACCGTCAAAACCATATCTTCCACCACGTCTCCTATTCATCGGGAACACTTGACAAGTATTACCAGATTCAGGATAACTCATTTCATATACATGACTTGTCTGTACATTCAGTGTAGAAATAAAAAATACACCATTTACTAACCCAATAGGTGCATACAAATCCAATATATCAGGGTCAACCATTACAGCGAACATTATTGGAAGATTTACAGCAATACAGTTCAATGTATTGACATCCAGACCACTGTCTAATCTTGATTTTGATTGTAAATAGTAATAATGTGGTACTTTACCATTAGTATTCAAAGAAGTTCTAATTGGTGTACACATACGTTTTCCTGTAATATTATCTGCTCCACTAGAAGCCCAAAGTATTGTACCTCTATTCTGATTAGGTGCATCATCAATATCTATGCGTACAAGTGTATTAGTTTCTTGGTCAGAAGTGCCAAAAAGAGGCAAAATATTACTATCATAACCATATACGTCACTAAAACATTTATAAGCATTTCTCATCATATATCTGTTTGCAGAAGCACTCATAAAAATACCACCTGTCCAATCTTCATATTTTGTAACATTACCAAATGCCATATGTGCTACCTGCATCTGATAAGAGTTTTCCCGCATCAATGTAAATACAACTGTATTAGAGGGTAAAGATATATAATTGCAAAATAAAGTGTAAGTCAAATTTGTGTCATCAGTAGAACCAGGATTATTCTTATTAGTTGAATCTGCACTAGGTACTGAAGGTGGTACAGGCAACCACAAACCTAATACATCTTTATTATTTGCTCCAACTGCCCATTTAGTTGGAACATCGTACTGATTATACCATCTTTGTACACTACTATAACCCTCACCTATAGTAAAACCTATGCCATAATAGCTAGGGTCTTTGTCCGCAGCTACACTATCCATAACAGAGTCATTAGATGAACCAAAAATATTTGTGCCATTAGCTGACCTAAAGCACAAAGTATAATCTCTAGTAACATCATTAACAATGAGTTTTTTACCATCTGTACTACTACGGTCATAAATATTCATATCATCTGTAACATCTTGTAAAATATTATAATTATGGTTTCTAAAAAAATCTGCCATTGCAGATAAAACCTCATTAGGATTCCTTAAGTTATTATATTCTGTATAACTCATTCACTTTCCTCCTCAATTTCCTGCTTAAAAGCTACTCCTGCAAATCCTCTAAAAATATCAGTATTTTTTACCGGTGATGTTGAATCACCATACATATGGTTTCTTCTTGTATATATTGAAAAGCACTGATAGTCTTGTTTTTTCACAGGAAAATCACTATCTGTCATTTTTCCACTATGTATATTATACATATCCACAAAAGTTAAAACATTTGTACTACCAACAACTGAATATTTATCTAATATCTGTGGGTCACGAGAAACATAACAAATTATTGGCAAACATAAAGTTATTCCGTTTAATTGTGTATAATTATAACTAGGTTGTAGATAAAATTTAGATAACATAGCTGTATATACAGGTAAGCTGTTTGTATTTGAATCATTTGAAAAACTCGTAACCAAAGTCAATGAAGTAAACCTATGGTCAGTTGCCCATACAACATGACCACGAGACTCAGCAGGAGAATTATCTACATTTACATATAAAGCCATATAGAGAGTATGTCCACAATCATATATTGGATTATTATTAGTATCTCTCACAATAGCACCAAAATCATCATATAAATATGGCTCATAAGATGTTTCAGAAAAATTACCATTTGAATCCACAATTCTACACCAAGTACCACCAATTAAATAATGGTCAGTAAATTCAGAATAAATATTATTTAATCTTCCAAAAAATGTAAAATATGTACGTCTAGCTATTGTCGTATCTTCTATCATAGAAAACATAAATGTACTTTCTGTATGGTTACAAACTAATGTGCCCTCTCTACAAGGCAATACATAGACAATATAGCTATCTGTGCCTAATTTATCCGCTCTCAAAGATTCGTGTTGTGCATACCAAGGATTATTACTGTCCCACTCACGAGAAAATGAAAAATATACATAATTATCACTTACAGCATAAACAATAATATAAAAACTAAGTGTTTCATCCCTATAAACTGTTATATTATTAGCAGTATATATAGGAGTATGATTACAAGCAGAGAAAAATGAACATATATTAGTATAAACAGCATTATTTGTTATCGTTGAAATAGTATATTCTTTATTCATATGTCCTCCAAAGGTATTAAAAGATTATGAACAAAAACATTATTATTCAATACTGAATTATAGTTTTCGTCATCTTCTAACAATGTTTCGTTTTCCCAATGTGATACAGTACCTACATAAGAAACATAATATTTCTTTCTACCTTCCCAACCATTAGGAACACTAAGCCATTTCTTGTCTTTTATGGTTACTTCCCCACAAGGTAAAGTTCTACTCCATGTATAATAACTCTGGGTCAATGTACCTTGTACACCTGTTTCATTATGGTCAATATTCTTGTTTAGCACCACAGAAATATTACAAATAGGAGAGGAAGAAGCATTTTTATTAAATTTACTTTTTACCATATAAGTATCCACCATTCGAGAATTATCTGAACAAAATGCTGTTGTAGAATGTCCATCAGTATAAGTGACAGGAGCAAGCAAAGGATAACCCCAACTTGTTGTTGGCCCACTACATACAGGCATCGCATGAAGCTGTGCTTCCTGCTTATATGCAAAGACATTTCTCCATATACCTTCAGGTGTCAACACTCTAAAATTAGAAATTTCTGAATTGTTAAACTTTGTCGGGGCTAATAAATAAGAATTAGACAACGATATGTTATCCATAGATAAATCATACATATTACCTATGTACGGAGAAGGATAACGACCTGTCAACCCTGTTACAAATAATTCCTGTGAAAGCCCTTGGCTACCCCCTGCAACGTACAAAGGAAACATAAAAGATTCATCATTAATACACTCCAATAACCCAAAAGACATAGACTGCCAACGAGGAATCTTATTACCTAAGCCACCAATACAAATTGTTATAGTAGCACTATATTCATCCCTAGTAAACCAATATTCTATACCATGAGTATCAACAGAATAATCTGAAATATTCTTTTCTGAAATTGTAAACCAAGGACAACCTGTTCCCGGAAAATTAACATAAGAATTTGTAGAATAATAACTAGCCCTAGGACGTAAAACTATATTATTGACTAAGTTACTATGATTAATTTGAGTTCTAGTTTCCTCATCACAAGTTACATGGCTCTGCTCACACATCCATAATTCATCATCAAAATCAGTATGTAACCCTACAGCTAACAATGCTCCATTATTTTTAAAAGGGTTTGTTCCGCCCGCTGGCCCTGCTGAATTAGTGTAATTTCTAGCATACATCTCTGAATTATAATGATAAGGCTGATTTAAAAATTCAGAATATGTAGTCGATGTCACATTAGTATGTTGTAGAGTTATATAAAAATAAGGAACTTTATCATTTACTTCATGCTTAGTTATAGGAACTCTAATTGTTGCCCCGTAAAAAGTAGACAAAGTAGTTGTCAAAACATCCCAAGGAGGAGTAGAAACATTAGACTTCTTTACAAATGTTAAAAAGGCATTACCTAATTGCTCTAAAGAATAGACTTTTCCGCTTTCTGCAATCAAGAAAATACCCCCCTTACATCTTTACACAAAAATAACTATTAGAATCTCTAAACTGTTTCGTATCAAAACACATATAAGTAGAACCCTCACACTCAAATGTCTGTTCTGCACTTAAATCTCTAGTTCCTGATACCCAATACACATCTCGTAAAATACCACACATATCTATAGGATTTGTAGTTTGTAAAATCACAGGAAGCAGTAAAAAATTATCCTGTACAATTGAACTATCACTAGCACCCTTATAGTTTGGAATCAATTTTTTATTATGTGCATTATAAGGGAAAACTGTACCTGTAGAATATGGGTCAGGCTCTAAATGTTTACTTGAAAAACTCCTCCACACACCATCTGCACGTCTTAAAAATCCGCTATTCTTATACGGGAATAAGAACGAACCTGATGAGTCATTGCTAGTCCACTCTGCACCTTTCACGCTTGTATTGGATGCAATATACATCGGATATGGATATTGTCGTTCACTTGCAATAGGTAATAACAACCCTGCATATAAAGACTCATACTGAATAGCCATTCTAGTTACACAAATAATTCTATAATTATTTACAAACACCCAGTAATAAAACAATTCATTACCTGTAGTATGCAACATTGGCTGGTCAACTGTGTCATCAATAGTTGCTTTCAAAGATTGCTGAATAGAACCAGGCTGTTCATAATAATCTAAATACTTATCATAACCAGCTAATCCATCTATAACTATACGTTCATTATCTAAAACTCGCATTTCTACATATATCTTATCGTTACCATCGCCAATACCTTCCCATACAGCTAAATCTAGTTTATTATCAGAGTTCATTCGCTGATACACAGCTTTCCAATTATTTGCGGTAACTGTTGCATCTATCTTAGCAATCAACTCATAGGCATTAGTGACATAACCTGAATCATGAGCCATCTATTAAATACCCCCTAAAAATAAGAAATAGGGGATTGCAAGAAAAATGCAATCCCCTATTCTCACATACATTAAATATATCTGCTTTTCCAAATTCTGAAAACCTTACCCTTATCAGCATCAGGGTCATCAACATAGGCTATAGACATTTTAACATAATTGTTAGCATCTGCACCTAGTATTTCTTGATAATCAGAATAAAGCATATTCATTAAGTAATAAAAATCCCATTCATTTATATCTAGTTTGTTACTTGTTAGTAAAGACTTTGTTTGGTCACTTGTCCAATGTTCACCCCAAGTACCATCAACATTCTCCATTTTGCTAACTGCACAATGAGCAAGTGTGCTGTCAAAATGACATCCATATATAGATTCATGAAGTCCCAAACGAGCTTTCCAATAGGCTTTCTCATTTGTGAATTTCATATCTTCAATACTATTAACAACATACTGAACCTCCCACGACTAAAGTCGCAGGGTTCTTGCTTCATCGAAATTTGCCTAATTAAATTAGGTCTTACTATTTCTCCACAAGCTATCCCCGTAGTTCCTACGGTTCTAAAATTTATTCTATACCTAATATCCTTTTTCCTTCTTTTAGGATATTTATACTTGCATTAATATCTCTATCATGGATAGTATGGCAACTAGGGCACTTCCATTCTCTAATAGAGAGGTCTTTAACTTGTTTATTTTGATAACCACATTTAGAACATAATTGACTTGAAGGATAATATGTATCTATCTTTACAAGCTCCTTGCCATACCACTTACATTTATAAGTAAGCATTTCTATAAACTTAGACCAAGATACATCTGATATACTTCTTGCTAATTTATGATTCTTAACCATATTAGCTATTTTCAAGTCCTCTACACAAATAACATCATATTTATGTACTAATATAGAACTTAATTTATGTAAGAAATTCTTTCTCTGATTTGTAATATGTGCATAGCACTTAGCCAATTTAACTCTGGCTTTATTGCGATTATTACTACCACTTGTTTTTCGTGATAGTGATTTTTGCAACCTAGCTAGTCTCTTCAGTGACTTAGATAAATATTTAGGATTATTATATTTCACCCCATCTGAGGTGATAGCAAATTCTTTTAATCCTAAATCTATGCCTACATATTTATCAGTTCTTACAAACACAGGCTCTTCAACATCGGTATAGCATATTGAGCAATAATAATTACCATTAGGTTCTTGAGATATTGTGGCATTGAGGATTCTTCCCTCAATAGTATGCTTTTTATCTCTATATTTAAGTCTGCCCAATTTAGGTAACTTTATTTTAGTACCAAATTCTATGCTATTATTTGTAAAAGTAGTCCTATATGATTTTCGGTTATTCTTTTTTGACTTAAACTTAGGGAATTTAGATAACCCACCAAAGAAACGCTTATATGAATCATCTAAATCTCTCAAGGCATTTTGCAATGCCCACTTATCCACTTCTTTAAGCCAAACAAGTTCTTTCTTTAATTGCGTTAGTTCTTTTGAGCACATATTATTAGTCAAAGTCTCTTTTGACTCTTCATATACAGATATACGTCTACCTAAAAAATGATTGTAAACATATCTAGTGCAACCAAAAGTTTTTTGTAATAGCTCTTCTTGTGCTTTATTAGGATAAACCCTAACTTTAAGTGCTTTTACCAAGTTTCTCACCTCACTTTATACATATAAAATATCATAAGGTGATACAAATGTCAAGAATAAATTTTATTACCATAAACTAATAGGAGATGTCGTTCATACTGAATCGTCACTTTCAGTACAGTTCTCTTATGAACTTCTTATGCTTTCGCATAAGCACAGACTATATCTTATCCATACCGTATCTCTACGGGTTAGGCGAAACCACTTCCACAACCATTATTGACTTGTTGTGTACTCCCCTCACGAGGGATAGTCGTTGAGGATTCCTCTGTTCAAGGCTTACCTGCTGATTACCAATTATACAGTACTTAGGATTTAACCATATACCATCTAAACTTATTTTTTCTACTTTCGTTGCTATCACGATTACCTATATTTCAAAGTTGCGTTGTAGCTAGTTTAGCTTTATGATATTCCAGCATTTCAGTTTCTTTGTTGGATAGCTTTTCCGCTATCTCTACGCACAAGTTTCCCTATACGCTAACTAATATGTTCGCCTAACTCATGACTAAAGTCATGAGTGTGTGACTCATTCTCAATCAAAAACACATTTCATCTTAGATGGATTGTTCTTTATGTCTTGCCAATATTCCATCATGTTAATCACCTAACTTTAAGAACAGTAACATTAGCTAAAAGCATTACGTCTGCATTAACATTAACAAAAGAAATTACTCCAATGTTATTTACTGCCCTACAAGAAGGTGGCACGTCAACAAGTGTAGAAAAGGACAAATTAACATAATCAGTATTAGAAGCTGAATTTGCTGTTGCCTTTGCATCTACAATAGGAGCTGTACCATTATACATCTGTACAGTTATTGGTGTAGCTTCGCCAGAAGATACAAAAATACCATTGAAATCTACTTTATATGTACCACATTTCTTCAAATATATACTATTAGAACCCTCAGTATGTGAAGTAGTGCATCCCTTTACAATCTTATTAGTCACAAGATTTATAGGTGTATTAGCTGTCACAGCAACACCTGAAGGTGTTGAAGTATATGCTTGCAACATAATATCGCCCCCTTAATCAGAATATAGATGGGGACAAACTGTCCCCATCTATCTAACTATTACATCCCACATCCACAGTTAGCAGTATTAGTACCATAAGGACTACCTACTACATATGCAGGATTAGGGAACGGACGAATAGCATTAATAATATTAGCAGTCTGAGACATATTACCAATCTGCAACTGAGCGGCCTGCAAATTCATCTGCAACTGACTAATTTGCTGGTCTTTAGCATTGCTTTCCATCATGCACAGCTTATCCAAGATTCTCTGAGTATTTGCAGTTGCATTAGTAGTTATTGCACAGGTATTCTGTGCATTTTCATATCTAATAGAATCTATGTTTCTGTTTGTATTACAGCAACAGTTCTGCATCTCATACCCTAAATTATTAATAGCAGTCTGATTCTGATAACCTTGAGTATTAATTGCGTTAGTAACACCATAAGCACTCTGCATAACATTAGTGTTTATACCATTAGTTTGTGCAAGATTGTCATAACCAAGAGAACAAATACCCTCTTGAATACCTCTAATACCATTATTAAGGGTATTAAAGTTGAAGCCATTTACAACATCCTGCTGAGTAGCATATTGTGCCATACCATTGTTACCAAAGCCATTGCCAAAACCGCCACCCCAGCACAGAAGGAAGAACAAGAAAAAGACTACCATACCGCTATTTCCAAAGAAACCATCATCTCTGTCTCCACCTACATTATATACAGGTGTAAGACCATTTGCATTACTCATCATGTCTGCCATAACTCATCACTCCATTAGACCTGTCCCGTTGTAAACATCTGCTTCAGTTGTTGTAGGTTTATACCTTTTTGCTTACAAATGTTATTCAGCACTTCCATCTGAGCTTCATGAGATTTACCTTGAAGCATCTGTATGGCTCGCTGGAACATTGGATTCCCACTAAACATTTGTTGCATCATCGACATCGGATTCCCTGCACCTTGAAGCACTTGAAATAATTGCATAGGATTCATACTATTGTTTTACACCTCCTTTCTTTGCAGTAGTCGGGGTGTTTAAATCCTCTAATACTGTTTCCAAAGATTTTACCCGATTCTGCAAATCAGATATTAATAAGTCTACTGATTGTGTTCCCTGCTTATTGTCTTGAACCTGAATATATTTTCTTATAACAGGGTTGCCATTCAAATCTACATATTTTGCATAAATGGCATTTTCAGCAGGAACAGGAAAATAGGTATCTGCCCCATCCATAATAACAGGACAAGCCCTTACTTCATCTATTGAAGTAACCATCCTGCCCCTAAGCATTGTTCCCTGTTGCATTTGCTGTCCCATCTGCTGTTGTCCGCCATAAGTAGAAAAACCAACCGAGTTGTAGGAGTTCCACAAAACAATTCACCTCCGCAACTATTATATGAAAATGAGTACAGCAAATAATAGCTGTACTCAAATCTCTATATTTATTATAACACAAAATTAAATATTTGTCAAGTGTTTTAAGCCATCACACAAGCTCAAAACTACCATTACTTATTCTCCTTTCAAAAAGCACTCAACCTTTTCCCAACTAATATACAAAGGATTATACTGATATAATGTTTTACTATCAATATAATTATAGGAACCCATATCATGACAAATGATAACACAATCATCAAAATATAACACAAGAATAGCATTATCTGGATTACAACAGAACCTTTTAGCCCACTCCCACAACTCATCTGATTGCTTGTAAAAATCATAATGTTTTATAAAATTAATATATAAACTACTACTAGAAATACGTTCTTTATGCATCACTTCATGTTCTACACAAGTATTAGATGTGTACTCAGCAGAATACTCCCTTACTAACGCACATGATAGTCTACGCATTAATCCAAAATCACTACAATGCAATACCATATCTTTTACTGACATTTTTATCTCTCCTTCTTATCTACAAATATCTTGACTATGTTTAGAATATAACACACTTCAAAAATTTTGTCAACAAAAAAAAGGACAGGATTTTCATCCTGTCCAAAAATAGTTAAAAACTTCTTGTTACATTTGCATATTTCTTTGAAAAATCTAACATAATTCTTTGTCCACGTGAAGAACGCATAAAGCTAGCCATAGCCTCTTGTTCATCTCGTACAAGTGCAACATTAAATGTAGCTGTATTAGACATATGTTGTCCGATAACACCACCCATAGATTGTGCCATATTATTTCCTACATTATTTGTAGCTTCTTTTACTAAACCGCCCTCAGCAAATCTAGGTACTTTTGTGTGTATTCTTGCAAATGTACCATCATTAACTGCATTTAAGAAATTAGTCCCATAACGCTTAACAGCTTCACTACGAATTACAAATTCACCATTTGACAATCTTGCAGGAATGGAATCTGAAGTTCCTGTTCCTGGCCCTGTTATATAACCACCTATTGCGTGCCCCATTGCTGTAGCACCATCGAGTAAAACATTGCCAGCTTGTACTTGCTGTGTACCTACTGTTGATTGCTGTGTACCTACTGTTGAAGTTTCCGCCCCAATAGTAGTTGAAGATGCTCCAACTGTTGTATTAGAAGTACCAACTGTTGCAGTCTGTGTACCTACTGTAGAGGTTTCAGAACCAACGGTGGTCGTTGCAGTACCTACATTTATATTTGCATTACTCACATCGGTAGCTGAACTTGGAGCTACTTGTGGTTCTACACCATTAACAGTCTGGGCTGTAAGATTTACTGTAGTTGCTGTTATATCTCTAACACCTAAATAAGCACTTGCATACTCAGGAGTCCACTGCTTATCCTTATATTGTTGTTTTGCTTCTTCTGCCCCGCCTTCAGGCAGATTAGTAATATAGTAGCCCTCACGATTAAATTCTGCAAGTCCTTTATCATTTTGCTGTGCTACATACTCAGGATTCTTACTCCACTGCCATTGAGCTTCAGGATTATAAGCAAAAGGACTCATTAATGACTGTGTAGTAGTATTACCAAACCATTGATTCATCAATCCGGTAACAATCTTATCAGCAAAAAACTTCTGCATCGTCTTGAGAATACTTATTGCCATATCTGCAAAAGCATCCTCAATAGTTTTCGTTCCATCAAGCACAGCATTTACACCATCAGTCATAAAATCTAATAGTCCATCCTCTGTGGCTTGTTTAAACTTATCATTAGCTTCTTCCATAACATCTTTTAGATGTCCTGCTTCCTCAGCTAAAACTTCTAATGCATGAGTAGATTTCAACTTCTCCATTACAGCATTAAGTTCTACTGTCTTACCTTTTACCTTATCTAATTGAACCTGAGCACCTTTATCGTCCCCAATCTCTTTCAGCCTTTCAGCTTCTTTGTTACAAGCCTCAATCTCGTCCCTAAGCTGATTATAGCCATTTTGCAAGGAAGTCATTTCAGTATGATACTGTTCGGCCAACGCTTGATTTCTATATGCTTCAATTTCTTTATGTCCTTGCTCTCTTTGTAAATTAGTCCAAGACATATTGTCGAATCTCTTAGTCATGTTATCATAGTTGGCATTTATTTTTTCAATGGCACTATCAAAAACTTTGTATAAGGATTCGAGAGTTGATTCAATCTTTTGCTTAATCTGTTGGGCTTCAGAAATAAACCCTTGCCGTTCCATATATCCATAAAGTTCTTGCAACCTATCCAAAGAATTAGCAACATTCTGAATAGCCATATTTTTTATCTGAGTCAACTTGAAAGTATAATCAGCTTGCTTGCTTGTTATATCTGTATAATTCCCTCTATCACTAAAATCTAATTTTGCTAATTCAGACTTCACATTATCTAAATAATTAGTCATATTGAAGTCTATTATTTTACTTGTAGCCTCAAAAGCCACCTTACCGATTTCAGCTTTTTCAAGTTTGTTTAAAACATCAATTTCTTCAGGTGTAGCATTTATCCGTTGTTTCTCAAATTTTAGCTTTATTTGCTTTATTCTTGCATCTAAACTACCCATCCAAAGAGCTTCTAATTGAGCAAGAGAGTCTACAAACTTAGCTTCCATATCAATTGCGTGCTGTCTTGCTTCATGTCCTTCTTTAGTAGTAGCCATTGCATAAGATGTTTTTGTAGATACTCCATTACCCCCAAATACAGAAGTATTTGAAGATTTACCAATCTTTGAAGGTGTCATACCGCTATTAGCTAAATAATCATCAAGACTTACTTGAACAACTTTACCTGCCCAGTTATTACCACTAGATGAATTACCAACTAACATACCATTACCTTGATAAAGCATTACATGAGCATTTTTCTCCTTAGCTGAATCAAAGAAAATAGTATCTCCTGCTTTAAGCATAGACTTAGAAAATCCATCTATAACTTCAATCCCTTTATCCCTAAAGTAATTCTCTAAAATATCTGTATCTACAATACCTTCTCTAACTGCTTCTGCAAAATCCTTACTAAAATATGCACCCAACTTAGTAACAGCTTCTACACAAGCAACTGCACCATGTTCAAGTTGTGCTCCTAGATACCCAGCATCTAACGATTTTTGTATTGCATTATAAGTTCCTGATTCGCCACCATCTTTAGTAGCTACTGTCTTTTTGTAGAATGGTCTATAATTTGTTACTGCCTGATTAGCTGTCCAAACAGCTTGATTCTGCCTTTTATTTAAGACATCATCCCCAGGACGTTCATAAATCTTACCAAACTGATATACAGCATCTTCCATTGAACGAGCTATTTGTGGGAAGAAATTCATCCCTTGTGTGGTAGCCTCACGAATCAAAAACTCTAATTGAGTTCTAAAGTCATAAGGGTCAGATTGATTTTGCGAAGCAAAGTTCAACAAATTATTCCATCTATCATTGTCCCACTGCCCAATACCTTTATGAGAACCATTATCAGCTTTTGGATTTAACTCATTAGTAGACTCCATCGCTAAATTTGCCATAATGGCCGCTGAATTAGTCATATCATAACCTGCGAGCATTAACCGCTGAAGTCCCCAATTCATCTTCTCCTCATAGTTCTGAGGATTTGCCTGATACAAATCTTCAAGACTACTAATGTTAGATGCTACAGATATAGTACCATCTAAATTCATTGTTGGCATATCTGCTGACTGGGCAAGTAATTGATTCATCTGTGATGACACATTTGACATATTAGTTGCACTTTGCTTTAAGTATTCTGCTACTTCTTCCTGTGCCCTAGTCAGCTTAGTTAAAGTAGCATTAGCTTTAGCAAGTTCTTTTTGGTTATTATATAAAGCAGTTTCTTTCTCATCTGGCTCTAAAGTAGAACGGTTTTGAATAGCCTCCCTTTCAGCATTTAACTCATTAACCTTTGCTTGTGCTTCTTCTAGGCTATAACTAACCTTATCGGTCATATATTCAGCATAGGATTTGAATCCTTCTTTATAAGCTATTTCATTTTGTTCAGACAAATCTTTTAACGCTTGCACATGAGCTTCAAGTGCAGACTTTAATTCTGCTATATATCTCTTATATGCTTTATTTTCTGCTTGCTTCTTTTGCTTATCTGTCTTATCATCATTGGCTGATGAAGGTGTACCCTTAAGATTACCTATTGTTACACCTTGCTGTTTTCTTTTTTCAAATGTTTCTTTAGCTTGCTCACCAAACTTCTTACCTCTAAGCCACAAATCCCTAATAGCGTTGTTATTATTATTTCCTGCATTTTTATCTCGCCATAAGTTCATAAAATCCTTATAACTGTCTGCATAAGTATCACTACCGCCAAAAAATGCTTCATAACCATGCTTACCAAAATCTTTCATAGAATCGGCAAATTCACTAATATCTTGTTTAAGGTTATCTTTCAACCAATCAAGAGGTTTTATCTCACTAGCACCCTTTAAATCTCCAACCATTAATGCACCTAATTTTCTCTCGAAATTAAATGCAGCAGCTTGAAAATCAAAAATCACATCTATGAGATTCTTTAAACCTTGCACAAGTCCAGCTAAAGATTCAATACATTTAACAGTAAACATTCCAATATTTAAAAGAACAACAATAAAATCTTCACCATCAATTAATAGTTGTCTAGTAACATCTATCCACCATAAAATGAACATAATATTATCAGTTACAACATCTATCAAGACTTCTAATATATCTGTACCTGTGTCTACTGCATCATTTATACCTAGAATTTCTTTCACATAGCCAATTACTCTATCAGCAGATTCAGCTAAATGTAAGAAAACATCATCTAAACCCTCTAAAATTTTGATTAATTCATCACCTAAATTAAAGGTTACTGCACCTGTTGGGTTATCTTGATAACTTTCAATTTGTTGATTGCCATTCTCATCTGTAGTGTATTTTGCCCAAACGTCTTTGGTATTGCCCGTATTAGGGTCAACTATTTGTGTAAGAATATTACCTGCACTATCTTTCCATGTACCCATCCAATTGGTAATCATGTCAAAAATACCTTTAAATGACCAAGCAAAATTATTTACAAATTCCTCAGCAACAATGGAAAATCTATCCTGCATCTGCTCAAATGCACCTACAGGAGTTTGAGCATATTCTTTCAAAACAGATTGATATTTCTCAAACTGTTCCATTAAGTAAGACCAAATTTCCTCACCGTCTTTGCCCTTAATGTCAGCATTAGTAACACCAATTGCATTAGCTACCTGAGAATGTCCTGCTGTAATTGAACCTTGTGCTAAATCTCTTGCTTCCTGAAGTACCTGCCCAGGATTCAAATTAATCAGTTTAGCTACAGAAGCTACACCTAAATTTACGTCATAGGCTTGCTGAACACTCATACCCTTTGCTAAAAGCATAGGTAAAGTACCTGAAAGTGCATCTATAATTTCTTGATAGCTAAATGCTCCACGTTCTGCATCATATTTAGCTCTATCCTGCAACTGCTTAGAACCTGTATAAGCAATGTTCATAGCCTCTCTTTGGTCTTGCATATCTCTTAAAGATGTGCCCTTAAAAGATGCATTAGAAGCTATTGCGGCCATCATGGAATATGTAGATTTAGTTTCAGACCTATATAACTCAATACCAGGTTTTAAAACTTCTAGGAGTGTCTTTCCAATATCTAATAAGATACCACCAAAAAACTCAAGGCTAGAAATAGCAACCTTAAGTGCGGCCGCCCATGCCATTGTTGCAGTCAACCCAACACCAAAAACCGTACCTACAGTTCCTGCTACTAATCCTAATCCTGCCATTCCTGCAGATACTTCAGGCAGTGCAGAAGCTAATGACATAATGCTAGTGCTTGCCAACTTTGAGCTATCTTTCATCAAGATAGAAGAAGCCTCAAAAGCAGAACCTAAACCTTTACTAGCTCTACCTAACAAACTGATAGAATAATATACACCCTTAAAGGCTGTACCCACAAGTCCATCTGTATTAGGAGAGGAAGCTCTATCTAATACTTCTTGATTTGCCAAAGATCTCTTTGCAGAGTTTAATGCAAGTGTTCTAGCCTGCTTTGAAGATGAACCAAAAGAAAGAGCTGATAGAATATTAGCTTCCTGTCTGAAGGATTTAATCTCACCTGAAGCCTTACCTGCTTCTTTCATTTGCTCTGTTAATTTCTCATATTGTTCTTCAAGAGCTTTTAGTTTTGCTGTATCAGTAGTAGAAGTCATCTGTAAGTCAAGCTGTTTAAGTTTATTTAAATATTCTTGTACAGCACTTGTTACTTTTTTCTGTCCTTCTGCTTCACCAGCCAAACCTTTTTGAATTTTTGCATCAGTAGTACCAAAAGTAGAACGCAACTTTTCTATCTGAGCGTTAAGCTCCTCAGCGGCCTCAGTATCTTTCTGAATACCTGCTTTGCTACCTGCATTAGAAAGAAGTCTAATTTTTTCATTGGCAGTCATGTCTGTGCCCTTATTTTCCTTATAGGCACTTTCATAATCTGACATAGCCTGTGACAATCTAGCTTTAGCAGAATCTTGACCAATGCCAGATTTATAGGCATTATCTAATTCTCTTATTGCCTGTACTATCTCATTTTCAGCATCTAATGTAGATTTAGTAGCATTTGCAATCTTCTTAGAACCAATCTCTAACTCTTGTGCAAACTGTCTATAAAGATTAGCGATTGCTGTATTATTTGAATCACTATACAAATCTGCATACTGTGCTGAAAGATTCTTAAACTTACTAAGATTTACAGGTTCGCCACTTGCCTGTCCTGCAGATATTTCACTATTTACAGTGTTCTTGAAATTCTGAAATAAACTAGCGGAATCCGCATACCCCATAACAGAAGTATCAGATTTTCCAACATCAGCAGTTATCTGTCTTGCAAGTTCCTTTCGCTGATTCTTAAATTGTTTAAGGGCATCTGTATTATTCTGAATAGTCTGCAATAAATCAGTGTTAGCTTGTGCTTCTCTTTTAAGCATCTCACTATACTGATTGCCCTTACCTAAAATCTGCTCTAATTCACTAGACATTGCACTAAGAGCCTGTGCAGAATCACCATAGCCTAACTTACCTGTGTCTTGCTTGGCATTAGCCAACTTAGTATTAGCAGTTATATACTCACTTACTTCATTAAATACATCAGCATTTGGTGTTTGTGCCTTTTGAATTAAGGATTTACGAGCCTCATTAACTAAGTCTTGGAAATATTGCACAATTTCTTTTGCAGTTTTCTCTTTTACTTGCTGAATTTCTGCACCTAAAGATTCCATACGAGATTGTAAGTAATCTTTAGTACCCTTATCAGTAGCTTTAGACTGTAATCCTTTTAGATATTTTATTTCAGCATCATCTGTAGAATCTGCACCATAAATAATATCTTGGGAAGCTCTACGAGCATTTAGTAATTTATCTAATTGCCCAACATTACCTAAATTCTTTTTGATGTCAAAATCATAAGGGTCTTTTTCTCTAGCCTTAATAGCTTCTAATTTTGCTGTATGTTCTACCCACTTGTCTAAATCATTGTTCTGTAAATCTCGCTGTATAGCATCTGAAATATGTTTCTTAGCTTCTCTAAGTGTTACCCAATCATTAGAAAGTTTATTTGCATAAGCGGATTGCATTTTACTAACAGCTAATCCTTTAGTAGCTTCTGCATCTGTACCAAATACAGATTCCTGTAAAGATTTAAGTTGTGCTATTTTACCCTGCATATAACTATGAAGATAATTCATAGCTGTAGCATCATTTTCTTTGACATCTCTTAAAAGATTTTGTAATGCAGATTTCTTTGCTTTTAAGTCATCACTTAAATCAGAACTGTTTAAACTAGCTAGGTCTTTATTTAGATAATGTAATCCAACATCCGTATCACCACTAGCCAATTTTGAAATTTCTGAACTTATATTATCTATAGCTTTAGCACGTTTTTCTTTATTTCTAGCACTAATGGTATTGTTATTGGAATCCATATCTTGCTGAAAGAGCTTAAACCCATAGTCCTTTAAAGCCTTAAACATCTCATTAAAAGATAACTCATCAGGACTTTTCCCTTGAAGTACGTTTTCACCATACAAAGGAGCAACCTTAAACAGCTTAGACATAGCTTCTTTGCCCAACTGATTCAATATATGAGATTTATCTGATTTAGGATTTGTATATGCTTCCTTTTGTGCTTGATGCATCAACTGAGTTACAGCGGCCTCTAGGGCTATTTGCAAATCCATTCCTTTTTTGCCACCTGTATTTATTCCTACAGTAGCATTGAGTGCTTGTGATAAATTTCTAGGACGTATACCATATTCTCGTCTAAAAGCACTTGAGTATAAATCATCTTCTCCTGCCACTGATGGCACTTTAGACTTTTTCTTACTCTTACCTACAGAGGACTCAATCTTCTTACCTGCAACAGCAATATCAACGCTAGGTAAATTCTTCAATGCTCCGCCCAATTTATTTATCTTATCCATTAAAGAATTTAACTTTTGTTCTGCTTTAGTTGTATTCAGTGCAAGGTCTAAGTTTAACCCATCTGTATTGATAGACAACTTAGTAGCCTTTTTCAATTGCTTTTCAAACTCTTTTAAATTAAAATTTGGTGTTATATATACATTACCAAATTTCTCATCCATCATAGCTTGAATACGTTTTTTCTCTGAAACTAACTTTCCACCATCATCAGTTAGTTTATCAAACTTACCTAAAGAAATTTTTGGAGTAATAGTTACTTCTTTAGAAATTGGCAGATTGCTAAGAGCCTTTGATAAATCCTCAACTAGCTTTATATTCTTAGCATTGATATTATCCATATCTAAAGACAATTTCATATTACCAAGTTTCTTAGTAAGATTTTTTAATTGCTTGTCAATATTACTCATATTAGCATCTATATTAAGTAATATATCTTTTTTAATTTCATCTGCCAACTAAAAATTCCCCCTACATATGAAAAAATGCCCTGTCCATTACAGACAAGGCATCAACTTACTTACGCAATTCTTCTACGATTTTATTAACTTTTTTACCTTCACCAAATGATGAGGCAATGCCTAATGAAACACCAGTCACAAAATCCGCTGTAGAACGCATATCTGTCTTTAAGCATTTCTCATAGAACACAGTAATATCATCTTTAGAATAATTATTCAATATGAAATCTTTTGTTCCATGTCCATGTGCTATTAACGTGTTAATAACGTCATATATACTTATGCTTTCTTCTTTTTTGCTTCTTTTTGAGCTTCTTGACTCAGTGCCTTTAGCTTCGTTGAGAATTTCGTAAAAAAACCCTTGTTCACATTGAAAATCTCATAAAGCAAGTCAAGCCCATCTTCAAGATTAATTTCCTCAATTTCATCGTCACTCATTGCAGTAGAATTAGAAATCACAAAAGAAACAATATCAGAAATATCATCACCAAAAAGGTCAAAAAGGACTCTTAAACCAAAAATCTTAAATGCTCGCGTATCTGCATCCGTACTGCCACTGACAAACAAAGCATTAATGGCAGTATTAAAATTTTCAGTCTTTTCATCACCCGATACAACCTTGCTCACAATATTACTAATCTTAGAAGTCAATCTAATTCCTGCAAGCATTGGAAACTTTTTAATTATTATTTTACGACCATTAATTTTTACTTCATGTGTATCTGCAAGAAGCATTTCCATCTCATTATTCAAAATTTATCCTCTCCTTAGAAAAAACTCTATATATTTATTATAACACAAATGTACCGATTTGTCAATATGTAGTCAAGAACAAAAGGGCAAAAAGTACATATAAGCAAAAGAAGGTTATTCCCACTGAAACAATACTAATCAAGACTACACCTAATACTCCCAAAAATCTAAACATTTTAACCTCAAACTCATCTTCTTTAATCATCACTTACACCTCAAAATGGCAACTTTATACCCCGTTCACTAAAAAACTCAGTCATTACAACTTTTGTCTTGTCAGTAACTAAAGTATACAACAAGTTAAAATGAACTGTAGGATTCTTGTATTTCTTAACAATATCCCACATATTTTCATTAACAAACTCATGCCACACTATACCTAAACAACGTCCAATATACTTATTATCCCATTCTCCGCCAACAGCTTCTAATACTTTAGATATTTCCTTTTCAATGAATGGTACAGTAACATATTGCTCTACAACAGATGCTTCTATATCAGTTGTCTTAATCACACCAGATTTCTTATTAGCAGAAAATTCTGCTCTCACCACTTTTGCCCATGAAGTTCTGCCATACTTATTAGTAAAGTCGTATCTCTTAATGACAATACCTTCTCCTGCATCTGCTTCGTTAGCTTGCAAAAAATTACTCTTATCTACATAGTTAAGAACAGTTTGTTCAATAGGATTATTCAAGACAACAATACATGGAATATATTTAATACCAAATTCCTCTAAAAGTGGTACATATTCATCATATGTCAAGTATCTAGGCTTCTCGCCTGAATAATCTACAACATCGAAAATATATACCCTTCTCCATGCAGTTTCCTTATAAGTTCTAATAGTATGTTTAACAAGAAATTCACCATACAAATAATGATTTGGATGCTTGTCAAGATAGGCCTTAAACTTAGGTGTATCTAAAACATATTGACAACTACCTGCATTATCTGATTCTATACTAATCTCACGCTTACGTGAATTAACAACTACCTTACCATCTTCAAGATGAATACCAATATTCGTACCGTCTAGCTTAGTAAAAAGATATACCTTACCATCAAGGATTCCTTCTACTTCATCACTATTAAGCCTCTCAACGTGTTGATAATATCTAGTTTCCATTATTATTAATTCCTCCTAATTTATAACGCCACTCCTTTCTACTTGACATTAATAACTTGGCTAAAAATATTATTCCCCTAATCTACTACATTCTTCTTTCTTGAGGCACATCCACAAGATTTTGTTCTGCCCTCAACTAATCTATACCCTGTAGCATTTATTTCATTACCACAGTCACATTTACATTTGAATACATTACCAGAAAGTTTTTCAACAGGGGTTAATAATCCAAACTTCTTTCCAATAATATAGTCATACTTACCTACTTTCTCAGGGCCTTTTTTTCTACCCTTTCTAATACATCCACAAGACCTAGTAGGCTTATACTTCTTAGTTAAGGCAACACCTCTTACAATAGTTTCATTTCCACATTCACAAATACAATGGTAGAAATACTGTCTATTCTTCTTATAGGCAACACCTAAAACAGTAAGTCGACCAAACACCTTTCCTGTTAAATCTATAAATTTAGACTCATGCACTCTTTCACGACCATAGCAACCACAAGACTTGGTATAACCATTTACAAGTCCGTATCGCCAAACTTCTCGCTTAGTACCACACTTACAAGTGCAGTTATACATATACATTCCACTTTTGTTTTTACGAGAAACACTATCTACTGTCCAATATCCAAAAGTCTGTCCTACAATATCTTCTGCATTAATTTTTTCTTTCACTTTTATTAACCTCTCTTTCTTTTGACACTCCCCATGCCTAAAGGCAGGGGATTCTTGGTTCCATGAGCACTGCATATAGTCTGAATTTTATTTTCCATATTGTCATCCTTTCATATTAACCATCTATCATGGGGAATAGTTCAATGCCCTGTCAACAAAATCATCAATATACCCTTCGATTACTTTCTTTGGGTACTTGCTTTCATAACAATATTTCATGGCTTCTTCCCATGTAGGAGCACTTAATGCCATCATCCACAGTGCCCTTTTAATCATTCTTCTACGATTATTCATCTATCATCATCCCTTTCTTGATTTCTTCATGTTTATAATAACATATTTGATGCTATTTGTCAATAGCTTTTTCCCAGAAAGTGTTACCACAACCAAAAACTTTGCAATAACCCAAATGTGTCATAATATAAATCTCTCTACTACTTGTTACTTCTGCATATAATTCAGGGTACTTATTCTTCAATAATTTTGGCTGACACTTATACCTAGGTAATACAGACAAATCTCGTTTATTTACCCAAACATAGTCAGGTTCAGTATATCTAATAAAATCAAAGCCTAGCCTTGAATACATATTTCCGCTAAAATAGTTATTGTCTGAATACGAGATTAACTTAGATGGTTTATATTCTCGCTCAAAGGCTTTCAATAATCTTTCAGCACCACCTACAATATGGCAACCAAATTTCACACAATATCGTTGAAGTTCAAAAATATCAGAACTTTGCTTATATCTAGGCTTACCGAAGCTCATTACAGCTATCAGCTCATCTATATAATATAGTCCATAGCTTATTTCTTGTAGCCTTGTGCTTCCTTGCAAGTGATACATATCTGCAAATCCACAAGCCTCTGCCTTTTCTATCCTTGCCCATCTACATTTTCTAGCATAAATCTTAGTAGTTTCACCTAACAAGTCATGTAAGTAACTCTTTATTTTTTCTTGTTCGTCTAACCAGGCATAATCAAAAATATTTATGAGATGTATTCCTTTTTCCTTAGCCAAAACAAATTTATCCCTATGATAATATTTATCCTTAGTAACAAAAACACCACCATCACTAGCATGAAACATAGAACCATTATATTCTATACCCAAATTTCTACTAGGAATATAAATATCTATTTCCTTTCCATCCAACACTTTTGATTTAGTTATCATATTTTCAGGGATTAATGTTTTTACAAAATCATAGACAAAAGATTCACCCTTTGAAACAACCTCATGTCCACAAGATGTAGTTGTGCCATTTACAAGTTTATACCCATATACAACTTTTTCTTTACCACAAGAGCATTTACATTTCCACATAGCACAAAGACTATTACTACTTCCTGCCCTTGCTAAAACAGTCAAGTCACCAAAAGTCATACCCTCATGTACCTTTTGATTTGTCTTTGAACGACATCCGCATGATTTTAAATGTCCTGAACTTACCCTACTATATACTGCCTCGAACTCCTTTCCGCAATAAGGACATTCAAATATATAGGTTCTATGATGTACCAATTCCTTTATCTTAATACCCTTGACTGTAGAACCAACTAAAGCTAAGTCACAACCGCAAGACTTTGATTTACCTGTAAGAAGGTTTTCACGCAAAACGTCTTGCTTTGTACCACACTCACAAGTACAATGATAATAATTATGTGCTCCTCGTTTATATGCAAAGGAGTCTACATACCAACTATTAAATTTTTTACCAACTATATCAGTTAAAGCACTATGTCCACATGAAGTAGATTTTCCATTTACTAAATTTGTACCCAAAACTATTTTTTCTTTACCACAACTACATCTACACTTCCATTGCTTTTTATGAAATTTATTTGTACCTGCAAATTCTAGTACAGTCCATTCACCGAATTTTTTACCTTCCATAGGTTTTCTCCCACTTTGTATTACCACTTCTATATACCTTTCTTGCACCTAACTGTACCATCACAAAGTTTTCCTTATTTGGAGCATTTGTTTCGTATGCTTTAGCTAAAAGTTCAGGATATTGAATTTTTAAATGTTTCAACATACATCTTTCTCTCTTTATTTCTTGATTATTAAGAAACCAATAATATCTAGGAGTGCACTGACCTGAATTTTCAAAACCCAATCTCTCATAAATACCACCTAAAAAATAGTCATTATCTGAGTAACTTCGTATATATTTTGGAGAATAATTTCTTTCAAAGTATCTCAATAATTTCTCAGCCCCACCTAAAATAGTATATCCGTCTTTAACACAATATCTATGAAGCTCATATTCACCATCTTGTGTCTTTTTCAACCTTAAAGTTCCAAAAGACATAACTGCATATAATTCGTCATTATAATAGAGTCCATAATTTATTGAATTCTGCCTTGTCCTGCCTTGTATATGATACATATCAGTAAATGTATCTGCTAATTCCTTACTTATAGGTTTGATTTCACATTTTCTAGCAAATAATCTTTTTTGCTTCGTAAAAAGACTCCTTAAATACATTTTTATTTTCTCTTGATTATTTTCCCAGTCTACATCAAAAATAGAAATCAAATGTATTCCCTGTTCCCTTGCCTGTAAGAATTTATCTCTGTGATACAACTTAGGTTTATCTCCATATATCCCATTTAAGGAAGCATGATATGCAGAACCATTATACTCAATACCAATATTAAATTCAGGATAATACATATCTATTTCCTTTCCTTCTAAAACTTGTCTATCCTTTACTGAGTAGCTTTCCACTAAATCCTCCACCCACTTTCTAATTTCATTTTCAACTTTTGAGCCACTATGCGAAACATCTAAACAGCCACACGATATAGTATGACCACTTTTTAGATGGCTACCCTCAACTTCTAATTCTTTTCCACAATTACATCTACACTTCCAATATGTGTGGTCAAATTTTCTTTTGCTAAAACTTATTACAGTTAAATTACCAAAAACAAATCCTGTAATATCCTGCCGAAATCCACATTTGCGTAAACACCCACAAGACCTAGTAGGATGCTGTTTATGTATCAACAATGCTCTTGATACAATAGTAGTATTCCCACAATCACATTGACAGCGATAAAAATAATTTGAACCTTCTTTATGGTCTACAGATTCAACAAAAAGTTTACCAAATCTCTTTCCAATTAAAGAAGTGAATCTCAAAGAATGTGCAACATCTTTAGAATAACAACCACAAGATTTTGTATATCCATGAACTAAATTATATTTTTTTACATCTCGCTCAGTGCCACATTCACATTTACAATGGTAATACAAAATATGCTTATCATTTTTATAAGCAAATCTCATCACTGTCCAACGTCCAAAAGTCTTTCCTATTATATCTTCCAAGTATATCAATCCCCCGATATTAAACTATCAATATAATCTCTAATTTCATTTTCTACCTTAGAACCCCTATGTGCAATATCAATACATCCACATGAAATTGTATGTCCAGACTTTAAATGACTCCCCTCTACCTTAGTAATATTACCACACTTACATCTACATTTCCAATAAGTGTGCCCAAGTTTAATTTCTGAAAAAGATATAACTTGAAGATTGCCAAAACACTGCCCTGAAATATCATAATATCTAAGTTTATTGTGCTCACAATGTAAATGCTTTCCATTATATAAGGTTTTAGTGCTTCTATATATTATTTTTCCACACTTACACTTACACTTCCAATTTGTGTTATCCTTTCTAGCTAATACAGTTAAGTCACCAAAAGTCTGTCCAACTAGATTAACATATTTATGCTCAACCTTATGTCCTACCTGTCTAGCCAATTCTTGCTTCAAACAACCACACGATTTAGTATTGCCTCTAGACACACTCTTACCACTTGCTACAAATTTCTTACCACAACCACAAATACAATTCCAATATGTACTTCCCTGCTTTGTATAAGCAAACGACTCCACAAAAATATCACCAAACTGCTTTCCTGTTATATCCATGTATCGCTTAGACTGTGTCAAACAACCACAAGAAGCCTTACCACTTCTTAATCGCTTACCCTCATATACTTTAACTTTACCACATCTTTTACAAGTACATTGCCAAAAGGCACTATGGTGTCGAGTTTCAACATACTTATCAACGTGTAAATCGCCAAAATCCTGCCCTGTTATATCCTTAAAGGGAGGTAAACAACCACAAGATTTCTTCTTACCATTTAAAAGACTTCCAATATCAGTTGTGGTTTCGTTTCCACATCTATGACATATGCACCGAAATCTACTTTTACCTATATACTCTACAGGTTCAACATAACCAAAAATCTGCCCTATAACATACTCATACTTACTTTTCTTTGCCCTTGCCATCACAACATCTCCTTTAATGTAATAATAACACATTTCTTAAAAAATGTCAATAAAAAAGACCTACACTTCTGTAGGTCTTTAATAGATTACTCTCTAGGGTCGTATTTACCTGTTTTAACTTCTGTACCACTTGCAGAACCAACCTTAGTTACCTTATAATAAGGATACTCAGGGTGATTCTTATAGTCAGTCAAGAATTTAATTGTTAAGTCGAAAGAACCAAAATCATCCGAAATGAGCCCGGTCAAATCCCCGTCAGGCTGTACCTTTACATCCCATGCCTCAATAACATAAACGTCGCCCTGATTAGGGTCGCCAATGAACATGAGCTCGCCCTCAATCTCTCCTGCACTAGCACCAGAAACAGTAATAAGGGATGCTTCACTAGCCTTAGCAGTAATCAAAACCATGTCACCCTTTTCAATGTTAGAAGTGTCCATAATCTTAATGAAACCTGCTCTGCTTGACTGTTCCTCAATCAGATAATCTACACCTTCTTTCAAGTCACTATTAGAAGCCTTGCACTCAATCTTATAGAACTGAGAAGGACTTACATTACTGAAATCACCAGTAGTTGCTTCAATAGTTACATCCAAAACAATACCATCTGCAATAGTTACAGTATCAGTAGTACCTGTACCTGTAGTAGGGCTAACTGTTTGAGCAGAACCAATAACAGGAGTAGTACCATACTTAAATTCAAGACCTGCTACATCACCAGCAGTAGTTACATCATGAGAAACCCAAATGTAATAAGTCTTATCAGTCAAACCTGTGTAAGCTCCACCAACCTTTACATTAGTAGTACCTTTACCACTAATCAAAATCTGACCAACAGCAGGATTCATAGAAGCTGGTTTTGCAGTTGCCAACTTAAGGCTAACATCATGCAGTTTATAAACACGATTACCATCTGCATCCTTAACTTCAATAATACCAGGAACACTATCTACTGCATAAGACTCATCTGTAAGAGTAAGCTCCTCCTGAGTATGCAAATGTTCCTCACCAAACAGTCCCAATGCAAGGTTATATGGACTGTATTCATTCAGAGTAATTGTAGCAGAAGGTGCTACAGCAGTAACAACGCTTGCCATCAATTCTCTACGCTTATTCATAGAACTGTTCTTTTCTACAGTGGTTACATCAGTAGTAATGTTAAAAGATTCTGCATTACCGAGATGATGAAAACCATTTGGGTCATCTTTACGCTTAAAATAAAGCTCGCCAGCACCGACCATCAAATCTGAGCTTTCGCTAAAGGCTTGATTTGCCAAATTTATTCCCCCTTAAATATTATATATTATTAACGATACCATTCTATTTGAAGAATGACTCTATGTTGCAAAGTATTTGAGCTTGTAAATCCTGCATCGCCATCACTTAAAATATCTTTTATTCTAAAATTAGTACCTAACTTATAGTCTTTTTGTATTCGTTGATTAAATTCTCTAAGCACTAATGTCAGTTCTTGTTCAATATGATAGGCTTGTCTGTATAAAATAGTATCTTGCTCCTCATCAGGTGTAGCTTCTGCCTTAACATAAATGTCAATCCAAAATTCTGTAATTGCACCTATGCGACTATCTTGCTGATTTACCTCTGTTTCTGAGCCAAAAATCACCCAAAGTGCAGGATATTCACCAAAACTGCCACTACCTAATCTTATTTTCATATCCTGCCTATCTATCAAGTATCTAAATAGTGGTGAGCCATCTTCATATTCATAGGCATTTAGAAAATCTACAAGTTTCTTTCCTACAGGAAACCACATCAATTTTTTTAACATATTTTAACCTCGTTCTAATTGCATCGTTACAGGAAATCTACGCTTCTTTGCTTGCATACCATTTGTAAATGAATCTGTAGTCAACATCGATAAAACATCATTTAATAGACCTTTGTACATTTGAAATTTTAATGCAAATGAATCATTATCTACAGAATTACCTTTAGAAAATGTTGCCTTTCTTTGGGCCGCTGTCATGTATGAATATAGCATTGCTACCCTCTCTACTAAAAAAGGTGTTGGTGTAGCTATATCTGTTGGTAAAACTCCATAGCTCATTGCAACAGCCTCTACATATTTAGTAGACTCAGCAACTATTTGTGGAGTAACATAAGATTTTAACAAGGCATCATCTAAGGTACGAACATCGAAATATACTCTACTTTCTACCATAATCTCTTAATACCTCCACTAATATATCTTGAATAGCTCTATCCTGATTATTCATTACTCGTTCAAAGAAATCATCTTTCTTTATACCCTTACGTTTAGTAAAAAATACTTCTCGTTTAGCATCAAATCCCTTACCATTCGGATTAAAATGCATAACACCAATCTTACCACCACCAAACTTTCTATCTCCTGTTTGTACATTATCTCGTGTACCACCTAAGATATACTCGTAATAGTGCTTACCTGAACCTTCAGGTTTTTCTAATTTTGACTCCTTAACGTATATTTTACCAACTGCCCCATTAGTTTTATTTTTCCAAATTCTGTAACTAATAGACCGCATAAGTGCACCTGTAGCATTATGATATTTATGTAAATAGTCTTGTGTCTCACTTTTAAGATGCTTACATACAGAAGTGAGGCAAGCTCTTAATAGCTCGCCTCTATCTTTTTCTGTAAGTATATCATTAGGAACAATCTTTATTCCCTGTGACATGATTATTTATCCACGTTTGCAATCAAAATGCTACCTGCACCGCCAGATACATCGGCACCAAAAGATGGCAATGCAATCTGAGATACAATAGTTTCTACGTTTACAGGATGTGGAATAAAGTTAGTAAATATTGCAACACCTGTATCAACAATACGAATATCGGAAGCAAACTTAGGATTGGTCAAAAGGTCAAGCTCTTCAGGAGTAGTACCCATGCACATATTACCGAGAATACCACCAGCAGGGAGGAAAGTAACTACATTATCAGGGAACAATGGATGAGCAATACCGCCAACTTCCTTAGCATATACCTCATCATAAGTAAGGATTGTAATACCTGTAGCATTAGCAACCAATTCCTTAACCTGAGCAGGAACCACAAAAATGTTCTTAGCATCAGTTGCGGTAGGATAAAGAGCCTTTCTAGTAGACTCTGCGGACTTAATCAGGTTGAAAGTTGCAGTAGTCATTACAGCATACTTCAACTTTACTCTGAAATCTCTATTGAATTGGTCTACCATATCAGCAATATCTTGAATAGGGTTTGCAGTAGCAGAATTAGTCCACTTAATAGGAGCCTTAGTAAACTGCTTCTTATTCAAATGATAGTCATATTCAAGATGTACACCATTACCGTTCAAGTTTACCTTACCGGTGGAAATCAATTCCATAGCCATACGCTCACGAGCTACCTTCGCACCACGGATAAGGTTATTAGTATCATCAAAAATCTGAGAAATATAAGTCTTAGCCACAGTATCATTGGACAATTGTACAATCTGCTGACGCAAAGTTTCATCAATCTTCATTGCCTCTCTGAAGAATGGCATTTTAGACTTCTGAATCTCAATAGACAGTCTGTCACGATAAGTAGCTTGAGTATCAAATGCACTCTCAGTAAGTGCTACAGGCAGACCTGCACTGCCACTTACTTTATTTAATTCAAGACCTGCAATTTTCTTCACAGGAAACAGCTTATCACCGAGATAAGCAGTCTGGTCTGCCAAAGACTTATCATAGTAATAAGCCACATTTGCAGGAGTCACGATGTCAACAAGATTAATCATGTTCTATATATATCCTCCTTAAAATTAGTCTCTACGCAGGAAATTAATGTTAGGCAATTTTGCAATAACTACTGCATCAGGGGTTACAGGCATATTATCAATATTAATATTACCACCAATCATCATTGCACCAGTAGCTTCGCCATCTGTTACGTCTACAGAATGAAGCAATACGCCATCAATATCAGAAGCAACAGTAGTAGCTGCACCTGAAGCAGTAGTAACAGCCTCTGCAGAAGCTACGGCATCTCCGTCTTTGCCGTCAACAAGAGTAGCAACAATATAATTATTAGCAACCATGTCAGTATTAATCAAAGAAATTACATCATTATAAGTTGTAGTAACAACACCTGCTTTATCTACACCGAGCTTAATAGTTGCTTCAGTTGCAGTTGCAGTAATAGATGGTCTACGAGCTGTACCTGCTTCCAAAGTTACTTGATAAGTAACTACACCGTCTGCTTTAGAAGTAATATTTACAGTCTCACCCAATACAATAGTTGCCTTAGCAAGAGTTGGAACTACTGCCTTTGCGTTCTGATTTGGATTCAACAAAAGACTAGAATCCTGACCATACAGCAAAGTACCTTGTGGAATAATATATCTGCCCTTTTCTGTTGGAGTTACAGTAAGAGTGGACTTATCCAATGTAACAGGCTTTGCAAGATAACCAACCTGATTGTACAGGAGTTCTTTGTCAAAACCAGCTACTTTCTTATAACCAAAATCAATTGACATTCTTATTATGTCCCCCTTTAAATAAAATAACACAAAAATGCTCCTAATTTAGTAGGAGCATTTTATTAAATATATTGATTAACCAAACATTGATTCCAAGGAAGCCTTATTTCCACCCTCACCATTACCAAGGGATTCAGAGACAAGACTCTGCATAAATGGAGAAACTTCACCAGACTTTCCGCCATCAAATCCATTACCATTTGAACCTGAACCTGCACCGCCTTGTACTTTCTTAGATACAAATGCAGGATGTTCTTTTGCCCAATCTGCAATACCGTCCACAATAGGAAGAACTGAACCATCAGCCATAGTCATTGTAACAGTCTTGCCATCCTCGTCTACCTGTGCAAGATTCAAAAACAAATCAATAGAAGTCTCAGGGTCAACAAGATTATTTTTCACAACTGCTTTATGAATAGCATCTCTCTTTACATTATTGATTCTCTGAGTTTTCTCTGCTTCGAGCTGAGTAGTAAGTTCTGCAATCTGCTCTACCATCTTCTTATTTTCTCTTTCAGCCTTAGTCTTACTCAATTTCAGCTCTTTAATTTCTTCAGGTGTGCTTCCGCCACCAGCTTCCTTGATAATAGTCTCTTTTGCATTTTCGATATTCTCATCAAAATCCTTAGCATTAATGTCTAAACCAAATGCATTTACAACAGAATTAAACTTCTCTGCTACTACTTTATCTGCCTCAATCGTGGCAGTAAGCTCAGTAACATTATCTGTCAAATCCTTAATCTCTTTCTGATAAGCATTATATTCCTTTTTAAGAATTACTGCCTTATCCTTGCTCTCCTCAGTATCTAAACCAAGAGCTTTTACCAATTCTTCATAAGTCATTGTGTACCTATCCTCCAATTTCTAGTTTATAATTATATTATAACACAAATGTGCGAATTTGTCAAGTTTCTTAACTGTAAACGTAGTGTCATCGTTCTTACTCGTACTTTGTATTCAGTCGTTTGATGTACACATCTTCATACAACTCTTGTCTATCACCATTGTATGTATATTCTACATACACACCATCCCCGTTTACAGTTGTAGAAGCCAGAGCCTTATAGTTTTGTAAAGTCTTGCAAGCCCACACAATAAAAACATTATCTAAATTAATATGCCTATCAGAAAACATTTTATTATATGTCCCTACAAGACGATTTTTACAAACACTTTGAAAATCTTCCATATCTGTTATAATCATTAACTTCACCTCTTACTGATGCTGTCTATACCAATTAGCCTTGCCTCTCAATATATCCCCACCACGAGAACCATCTTCTGCCCAAGGATTATATTTAGGACTTTCGTCCGTGCCTAGATACTCTAAATCACCACGAGTATCACCATCACCATAGCTATCATTCCACCAAGCATAAGGCTCATGTGTTCCAATTCCACCATCTTCATTATTTGCGGCCTCGCCATGTGTCAAAACATGAGCTTTATCTATAGTCAACCACCAGCCTGTAGCAACTGCATTTATTACCTGAGCCATCGCTTCAATCTGTTTAGCCGTAGGGGGATAACCACCCAAATTTGAAGAACTTGCACCATAAGCACAAGCAAGGGCAATACCAATTGAACCACTGTTTCTTCGCCATGTATGATTCTTAACCTCAGAAAAATCAGTTGTAGAAATAACTATCTTACCATCACCAAGAATATTGATATGATAATCAGCGAAAGAAGTATTATATTTACCTGCTGACCAATGCAGATAAATTTTTGGCTCATAACCATGAGCCTTAGCAATATTCCATACTGCCTCTCTACTAGCTTCTGCTAATTGTTTGATTCGCCACAATTCTACGGTTTCCATTGACCAACCTCCAAATCAGCTAATGCCTAGCTTTTAAACTTCGACAAATCTATATCTTTCATCATCTTTTGCAATTCATTAATATCTAACTTACTAGAAATATTTGCATAAATATCTCTAACAGTAGACAAATTCTGTACCTGCTCAATATTTACAAGAATCTGCAAATACATATTGAGCTTTTCAAAATCTTTAGCGGTAGCAGATTCACTCACCAAAGCAATAATTTCATCTTTCAAAGCTAAAACTTCGTTCATGCTTAATCCTCCGCTTTCTTTACAGTCAACATAGTAGTTACTGCCCACACAGATACTCTAATCATGGTAGGAAGAATAAAGCTATCTCTAATCTTACACCAAGTACTGTTTTCTGTCTTTGCAGATTCCTCCAATGCCTTTGCAGTCTGTTCACCTACATCGGAAATAAAGGGCAAGAACTCCGTAACAACTTTATTGTAAAGTTCCTGCTTAAACTGCTCTGTCATTGCCTCTGCATTAATCTGAGAAAGTACACCATCTCTTACTTCTGTCCATTTACTCATGTATTAATCACCAATCCTTTAACAATTCCAAGCATAATCATATACTTTATTACCACTTAAAACATCTTCATCACTAGCTCGTCTTGCTATTTTATGAGCATGACGTTTAAAAAACTTATTGCCATGATAGTCACGCTTAAATTTCTCACCATCATGCCAAACTGTAGCAGTGAAACATCTATTGCCCATTTCATCTGCTAGTCTCTGTAACTTATCTCTATCTTTAAGAACACTTTCATGTCGATTAGCAATATGTGCCATAATTAAGCCCCTTTCCCAATAGTCTTTATGCCGTATTCCTTGCACACTGTATGTTCAATACGACAACCTCGATAATCTTGCCAATCATCTGAAAAATAAGCAATATCTGCTTTAGCAAGAAGTTCAAAGGACTTTCCAAGCCACCAAACACCTACAGTTGAAACATCATCAGGTTCTACAGCATCTTTGAAAAATGAATCCAAAACCTCAATAGTCTCGTTTGGAAACAATGCTTTAACAGTATTTACCATTCTAATACGAGTTTCAAAAATCTCATCATTTGATTTTCCTCTCATTCCCTGAGAAATAAACAATCTCATAACCTAACTCCTTACCATGAATAAGTAACTTTTGCCATTATTCTTTTATCATCTGTATCATAATCCACACCTACACCCATGTAGTGCCCACTCTTACTTACTTTCCATTGATGTGTGTAACCAACAGTCTTTTCAGCAGGATAATACTCTATGGTGTTGATGTGATTTTTATACGCTTTGATATTATACTGATTGAGATTGACAGTTGTGTTCTTATCCAGCTTGTCAAGCTCTACTGCCTTTTCAGGATTATCTTTATCAGTTACAATAGCAAAATCTGCTTTTTCTTGCTTAGCAACACTTTCTGAAACATCTTTAGCTTCACTACCTGTAGTTTGAATAACATACACAGGTTCTTTTTCAGTAACCCTTACTTCTCTGATAAATTCAGAAACTTGAGTTGCTTGCCCATAATCTAGTTTAACATGAGCATTTTCACTAGCTTGTTGCACACCTACAGGTGTTTCTGCTTGTTGTTGTGGCATTGTAGTTTCTATCTTAGGCGGTTCTCTATGAATCATAGCCCATAACCAAACAAGTATACACACTACAAATACTGCATTGAACACAATATCTATAGTGTGCTCATGTTTCTCTGCCCAATCGTTTATCTTTTTCCACAATTTTTATCATCACCAGAAACAAAACTTTCGGCCGCTTGACTAAACTTACCCCTATAATTGTAAGTTAGTTGAACAGAACATCCAAAATCCTTATCAGCTAAATACTGACCATAGGCTAAAAATGCATCATTCCTGCCTCTGTTATCTTTCTGTTTTCTGTCACCTATCATTACAATATGGCAATCATCATGGCATCTTGTAAGAATAAGTCTAAGAGTTTCCTCATCCATGTTGCTACATTCATCTAAAATGATGCCCATTTTCTCAAAATTTACACCTCTAAGATTGCTGTCTGTAGTAAGAATAATCATATCATTAGCAATCATTTTAAACACAGCTTCAGGCTGATAGCCTAAAGTAGCCATAGCATCAAGAAATGGCAACCACAAAGCATTGGTTTTTTCCTCCATAGTTCCTGGTAAAAATCCATTTTGCAAAAATCTTTGTGAAACTTTTTGAATGTATATAATTCCGTTTATTTCTCCATTAGCATACAAATCTAGCATAGAAGCCACAGAAACTAATGTCTTACCTGAACCTGCAGTTGCCTCACAAAAAGTAAAAATGTTATCCTGAATAGCATGGAACATAGTTTTTTGTTCACCACTGAACATAGTGTATACTCTGTCCCTATCTTTATTGTTTTTGATTCTTATATCTTTATCAGAATCTATTTTCAAATCAGCCACTCCTCACAGAACATTCGTTTGGGCGGGGGATATATTATTTATATATTTATATTTTACAGAAAGAATACCCATTGCCCAAGAACATATTTTCTAATAATTACAGAAGATTGTATTTCTTTTCTATGATTAATTATATCATATATTCAGCAAAAAATCAAGTATTTAACAAAAACTTAATAACTTTTATGATAGTTTACAAAAACAATCTATTTATAGGCATAATTTGCCCATTA
>NFZC01003451.1_pt1 | contig 42027 bp, 51 predicted proteins | sample 1095391 | NCBI WGS metagenome assembly NFZC01 (sample SAMN03609890, study PRJNA323583) | gut metagenome | isolation source: feces | host: Rattus norvegicus | place: Denmark: Riget | collected 2013
TCTATAGCCAGTAAATTCATCTACTTCATTCTTCTTGAGCTCTTGAGCATTAATAGAGAAAGCACAGCCTGTGAGAAGTAAGAGTAGAATAAAAAGTCTTGTTTTCATCTTATCCTATTTTTGTCTGTTTATAATAAGTTCCGCTTCCAGTTCCTTGATTCTTGCCTGCATTATAAGTTTTTAATCCATTTTTTGCCTGATGGCGTTTCTGTGTAAATCCAAAAGGCAACGGCTATAATAGCCAGTACTATAAAAATAAATAATCCTGCATTCATAATTGTATCATTTTAATAGGTTATTTCCGATTTTTGCTAAAGCATATGCCAGTATGCAACCTACAAATAGCATAACTACAAGCATGTGGCTTATTTTGTCTCCTTGAAAGAACAGTACCATTCCGCCTAAAACCAAAGCCGTATATGTTAGTTGGGATAGATTAAAGAAATACCCGGAAAGTTTTTCTTTTCTAACCATATCCTTCTTTTTCTGTTCCTCTTTCGCTTTCATATTGTTCTCAAAGTTGCTCATTATACGATTTGTTTGCCCAAATATAATGCTACTTGTGTTTCAAGGCGTTTGTTTGTTGTTTCTAATTCCTTGATTCTTGCCTGCAGGTTCTTGATGGTGTCCTGTTGGAATGTAATCGTGTCGATCAGCTTGTTCATTCTGTCCTCAGTGCTTGTTGGCTGTTCAGATGTCAGGAGCATTTCGCCCTTGCCACGCATGAGCCATTCGGCAGATATGTTCTCAAATGTGAGCAATATGGATGTTATTGTATTCAAACTAACATCTCTAACCCCATTAAGTTGGTTTGAGAATGTATTATCTTTTATACCGCACTTTAGCGCAAAAGCTCTAGCGCTAAGACCTGAGTGTTCAATTAGTTCTTTTATTCTTGAAATCATAACAAAATCAGTGAAGTAATTCTACATAAATGTTAAATACTCTCAAATGAGAGGAAATAATGGTTCAAAAATTTGCAAATACTCTCATTTGTGAATACCTTTGCAATACAATCAATCACACACACAAAAATAACAATTTTAAATTAAAAGTCATATGAAAACAGATGAATATTCTTATGAAAACGAAGTTATTTCATTAGCCAATGACATCGAACTGGTGAAATCCATGACAGAAGAAGAGATGCAATCTTACTTCAATACGGATGAAACCAAGGAAGAATTCATAAGTTTTCTTGAAGAAGAATTAAGGGTAGCTGAAAGCTTTATTGAAAATGATGATGATGATTTCAGCTTTGTTGACCCTGGCTTTGCAAGCGAAGCCGATTACTTGAGATACAAATTCGGATAAAAACTCACTAAAAACCCAAAGTCAAAAACCAAAAAACAAAACATTATGGAAGTAAGAAAACCAAAGTACGAGTTAGGCCAGAAAGTATGGATGCTCGATGAGAATCAGAAAGCTGTAGAGAAAGAAATCAGTTCTGCGTCAATTAGTGTTGACAAGGACGGCCAGTCGGTATATTACTACATGGTTAGTGATACCCCTTTCTCCACGGAATCCTTCAAGAGCTATGATGAAAGCAAGCTCTTTGAAAGTAAAGAGGACTTGAAGAAGTCCATTTTCGGTGAATGACATTGCTGTTCACTACCCGGTGTGGCTTGACCGCCTATCCGGGAACCGATGAGAAGAGTTCCTTGACATCTTTAGGCTGACGGACGTACCATACTGGTATAGTAATTCACCGTGGATAACGGGAGGTCCGACAGAGTGTAGAATTAATGACAATTCGGTCTGCATGAGCAGGCTTTATGATAGACAGAAAGAAGATACTACAATAATTCCATAAATTTCATTTTTAGTTAGTAATTCACAAAGGATTCCCTCCGAGAATAACAACTGGAGGGAACATTCCGGTGTAGCTTAATGGTAGAGCGGTCAGTAAACTGAGGGTTTAGATTAGGATTACAATTACGACTGATATGTGGCGGTTCGAGTCCGCCCACCGGAGCCATAAATTTATCAAGATGAAAGTGTTTAATCGTTTTTTGATGCTGATGGTGGCTATATGTACTGTTAGCATGTTGTACGGAGCAGTCACGATACCCAGTCCGGTGCAGGGAATATGGATATGCTCCTGTGTAATCATGGTAATTGCATCGGTATATGCTTGTATTAAGCTATGGAAGGAAAAATGGGACTGATGGAGAAAAGGCCTATCATATCAACTTTGCGTGCTATGAAGGTCGGTGATGAGGAGGTGTTCTGCATCCTGCAGAGGGTAACGATAATGAATACCCTTACCCTAAGGCTGGATCTGGAACGTGCATCTGGCATGAACTGGACTTATAAGACAGACCGTAGTGCCGGGACAATAACAGTTAAACGTGTAAGCTGATGGTATTCCAGATAAACAATAGACTTATGACGACGGTACTTGTTGATAATACGGCGGCAATATTATTGGAAAACATATTGCTTGCTATGGAAGATGAATGCTTCTCAAAAGACCTGAGTGCCAAGATTGTTGGCGGAGAAGGCAAATTGAACAAGCTGATTGAAAGCGGTTCCATAAGGTTCGAAAAACCGACCAACAAACAGAACGGCAAGTGGTTCTGCAAGGCAAGTGACGTGTTGAAACACTGCGCCAGACGCAGACACGGCAAAAGGAAGAGGAAATAACGTATAAGCCTGTGAAGGTTATATTCTATATAAATGTAACATTTTAATTTAAAATTGTTTGAGCGGGTCACTTGTGAAAGTCGCCCAATCTTGAACCTTTAGTTCAGGCGGTAGAACACCCTTTTGAGCATCAAGGGAGGTCACGGGTTCAAGTCCCGTAGGGTTCGCTACTTACTGACAGCGGTTGGGAGTATTGCAAATAAAAACTATGAGGCTTTTAGACTGCCCCACGTGCTGGGGCAGTACATGGTATCGTGGCGGAAAGGATAGACGCTGACAACTCTCAGTAGACTTGGTTGCGATGTTATGAAAACGGAGCATCAATGTAAAACGAATCAACCGTTCTACGCATAAGACGTGAAGATTGCCAAGCATTGCAGGTTCGAGCCCTGCCGGTACCACAACCCATTTGAGAAAAATCCGCTATAAATCCGAGAGTAGGGCGAAGATAGCGCAGGATTCACCCGCGCGGCATCGGTTAGCCGTTGACTCTATCTGAAAGGTGACGCGAAATCGGATAGGATTTGATGTTTGATGTGCCCCGGAGAATACACTTCGGGGCTTTTTAAAAGTTTGAGTTATGAATGAAATACTTACCGGTAAGGTTTGCCCTTATTGTGGAAAACGAACTGAATTTATAGATAGTTCTGTAATATACGGTCGTTCCTATGGTATGATTTACTTATGCCGTGATTGCAGGGCTTACGTCGGAGTATATAAGGGTACTGATAAGGCGTTAGGTCGTTTGGCAAATGCGGAACTTAGGGAAGCCAAGAAAGAAGCACATTTCTATTTTGACCAGATAGCTAAGACCAATCTTATAAACAAGATTTGGAAGAAACATATTCCTAATACGTCAAATAGAGCAAGGCTTACTTATGGCTATCCAATCAGCTTGATATTCCAAGCGAGTTTTGCCATATAGGGATGTTCGATGTAAATGATTGCAAACGAGTCGTAGAACTCTGTAAACCAATTTTAGAAACAAATGTTAAGGCATAAAAATGGCGAAGTTTCTGATTGCATAACTTGCTTATCTGAAATAACTTTACTGATGTAATGAACTAAAAGTCAAACCATTAATACTGTAGATTATGGCTGAAAGAAAAGCTAAAACAGAAGTTCCTGTACAAGAAGTTCAGGAGACAAAGGTAGAGAAAGTGAAGGAGACACTTTCCGATAAGGTCGTGAACATAAGAACCTTGAAGGCGAACGAGATTGAATGCCGTATCGGTACAATCAACGATAAAGGATGTTCGCTGCTCCTGTACAAGGATGCCAGGGTAGACATGAGACTTCTTGATGAGGTGTTCGGTCCAATGAACTGGAAAAGGGACCATGAGGTCGTAAACGGAAACCTGTTCTGTACCATATCAATCTATGATGAGCAGAAGAAGGAATGGGTTAGCAAACAGGATGTAGGAACGGAGTCCAATATGGAGAAGGAGAAAGGTCAGGCTTCGGATGCTTTCAAGCGTGCAGGGTTCAACTGGGGTATTGGCCGTGAACTCTATTCGTCACCTTTTATTTGGGTTAAACTTGAATCCAATGAGATGGTAAAGAGTACTACGGGAAAATTTTCTACATACACAAAGTTCTCTGTCAGAGAGATTGAATATGACGAAAACAGGGAAGTCTGCAAATGTATAATCGTAGATGATAAAGGCAATGAAAGATTCCAGTTTCCTGCTCCAAAGAAGAGACAGCAGCCTCAACAACAGAACCCGAATGTATTTACAGGCAAACAGCTTAAGGAAGCCATTGCGGAAGTGAATGCATGTCAGAGCCGACATGAAATCAATGTCGTGTGGAATAAATATTCAGCTATTCAGCAGAATATGGAATTTAGGAATGCCGTACAGGCTAAGTGTCAGATATATCCAGAATAATATGATAGAATTGGTTAAGTCAAGTGTGGTTTTCAATGAAGGGAACCACACATATTTCCTGGGCGACAAGCAGCTTTCAGGAATTACGGGAATGATAAAGAGACAACTGTTCCCGGATAAGTATAAGGAAGTTCCTCAGCATATACTTGAACGTGCTGCAGAGAGAGGTACAAGAGTTCATCACGAATGCCAGTTCGTTGATATAACTGGATTTGAGCCTGAAAGTCAGGAAGCCATGAATTATTTGTTCATAAGAACCGGTGCAGGATATAACGCACTTGCGAATGAATATACTGTTTCTGATGAAGAATACTTTGCTTCCAACATTGACTGTGTGTGGGAGAAAGATGGAAAGATTGCACTTGCTGATATCAAGACTACTTATTCGCCGGATAAGGCGTATTTGGAGTGGCAGTTGTCCATATACGCTTATTTGTTCGAGATGCAGAACCCGAATCTGAAAGTGGATAGGTTATTCGGTGTATGGCTTTACAATGACAAGTCAGAACTTATACCACTTGAACGCAAATCTGATGATGAGGTCAAAAGGCTGTTGCAGTGTGAGATTGAGGGAACACGTTACCTTGATACTGAAACTGCACTTGAACACAAGCAGGATGAAGTCCAGCTATTGCCTAAGGATGTGATAAACAAATATCTTGAAGCAGTAGCGGAAGTTGAGAGAATACAGTCTTTCATTGACGGTTTCAAGGGTTCGTTGAAACGTGCCATGATTGAGCATGATATCAAGTCCTGGGACACTGCTTGTCTAAAAGCTACTATAACACCTGCAGGGACGAAGAAAGCTTTCGATTCCAAAAGGTTTCAGTCGGATTGCCCGGAACTGTACAAGCAGTACATCAAGGAGACGGAAACAGCAGCATCCATAAGGATTACATTGAGAAAGGAGGACATAAATGCTTAATAAGGTACAATTAATCGGGCATCTTGGAAAAGACCCGGAAGTAAGGACACTTGACGGAGGAGCAAAGGTCTGCCAGTTTACTCTGGCCACAACTGAAAAGGGTTATACCTTGAAGAATGGAACTCAGGTACCGGACAGGACAGAGTGGCATAACATCGTGATGTGGAAAGGTCTGGCGGAGGTAGCAGAAAAGTATCTGCGCAAGGGAGATAAGATATATGTTGAGGGTAAGATCAGGACACGCAGTTATGAGGACAACAGGCAGGTCAAGCGCTATATTACCGAAATCTTTGTTGACAATATGGAAATGCTTGTTGTCAAGCAACAGCAACCGTCACCACAGCAGCCAATGCCGCTGCAACCGGTACCGCAGCCTCAACCTCAGTACACACAACAGCCGCAACATCAGCAGTTCCCTCCAGATGTTGACAGTAACGGCTTGCCTTTTCCACCACCATACAGATAATCATTACAGATAATCATGGAAGCGCAGATTATCAAGAAGGACGGGAAGGCAATCATGGACAAGGATTTAAACTTCATGCTAAGCCTTCTCCGTAATGGTGAGTACACCCTCACAATCAAGAAAAAGACTAAACCGAGGAGTCTTGACCAGAACGCACTCATGTGGATGTGGTTCAGATGTGTCGGAAGCGCACTTCGTGAATTTACAGGTGATGCATACTGGAGCACCAAGGAAGGTGTGGAAACCATACATGACCTGTACTGCAAGAAGTTTCTCACAAAGATGGTAATTACCCCTAAAGGTGAAAAGACTCAACTGGCACGAGGAACTAAGAATCTCAGCACTATGGAAATGTCCCATTTCCTCGAAGCTGTCAAGACGGATATAATGACAGAATACGGCATCCAGTTGCCGTTACCAACCGACAAATATTATTCGGCATTCGAAGCCGAATACGAAAACAAATATTGAATATGGCAATAATTAAAGATTACGAACCGGAAGAATTGCAATTCGTTCTTCCGGAGGCAGTCAAGGAACAGTTTCCTTTGGAACTGCAGTTTGAGGATGTTGAAGGCGAGAAAGACATCTTGAAAGCGGTAAACGAGCATTTCAATGCCCTGTTCCCGGAAAACGAGATGGCCACACGCTACATGGATGATGTAGAGAAATCGGATCTGCGCGGTAAGTATTGTAAGCTTATCGAGTCGAAGCTTCCAGAAGCAGAGAACGCCTTGTTGAACGCGAAGGAAGAAGCAAAGCGTATCAAGTCCGATGTTGAGGAAAGGTTGAATGCCTTGAACAAACAGGTCAAGGACTATGCGGCCAAGGTTCAGGAAGGTACGGAAGAAAAGCATTTGCCGGCAACCAAGACATTCCGTATAGCATTGAACGGATATTTCCTTTACTATTCAATCATTAACGGAAAGGTTATGCTGGCAAAGGCTGACAAGATTCCCGCTTACGACAAATCATCATTGTGGGCACAGGAAGATAAGAACAGGGTTGCAATGATGGAGCTGTTCGGACTTGATTTCCCTGCTCCTAAGAAACTTTCCGATGAAGAGTTTGATGAGGAACATGACATGCTTCCAGACAACGGGAATGAGGATGTTATGGGAGAGGACGAATTCAATGAAGCTGTAGGGGATGAGTAGATTACAGCATAAGCGTGGACGCAAATCCAACTATGCACATTTGCTTAACAACAATCCATATTGGGAAAAGGTTGCAAGGAATGTGAGGTTAAGGGATGGGCACAAGTGCAGGATTTGCGGCTCACGCTATCCTTTGGAAGTACATCACAAGAGATACAAGGTAAACGGAATATCAATCGTTGGCAAGGAACTTGAACACCTTGACTGCCTTGTTGCTCTGTGTGCTTCCTGCCACGAAAAGGTTCATAAAGGTATATTGAGTATATGAAATTCCAATTAAGAGATTATCAGCAGAATGCCAGTAATGCTGCCATAGCACATTATCGGCTTAAAGGTGGAAAGAACTACCTGATGGTTTTGCCTACGGGGGCGGGAAAATCAATTGTTATAGCTGATATTGCAGCGAGATTGAATGAACCTTTACTTGTATTTCAGCCTAACAAGGAAATCCTGGAACAGAACTTCGCCAAGCTACAGACATACGGAATATTTGATGCCGGGTGTTATTCTGCATCAGTAAAGAGAAAGGATATAAACAGGATTACATTCGCCACCATCGGCAGTGTGTATAATCACATGGATGATTTCAAGCATTTCAAGTATGTGCTCATTGATGAGTGTTTCCCTTATAAGCAGTTTGTGAGTACACAAAAAGGGAAAATGAGAATTGGCGTTTTGTGTAAATTGTTTGAAGCAGGGAAAGCACTTCCGAAGGTTCTGTCTTATGATGAGAAAAACAACTGTTTGATTCCGAATAAGATAACAGCTGTTCGCTGCAATGGTGTTAAAGGTGTGTTCAGGTTGAAGTTTAACGAGTCTTTTACGTTAAAGGTAACAGATAACCATCCGTTCCTTACAGAAAGTGGTTGGAAAACTGTTAGAGAATTAAACATTGGAGATGCTGTATTAAGTGCTTATCCGGAAGGGGCACATCTTAAAATACCAAACCAAGACCAGATAGAATTTCTGCTTGGAAGTCTTGTTGGTGACGGTAGTTTGGATAAAACAAGAAAAACACTTAATGCCAACAGATTCCGGTTTGTACAAGGAGAAGGGCAAAGGGAATACCTTGAATGGAAAGCATCTATGCTTGGTTGTGCTGACAAAGTACAAAAGGTAGAACACAATGGATTCGCAGGGAAACCAGCTTATAGGTTTAATTCCGAAGTCATGTATGTTAAGGATGATATTTGCAATAAGAGATACGCCATAGAAAACCTTACATTAAAATCACTTGCAATCATTTATATGGATGACGGGCATTTGTCAAATGGGCAGTATGGTGCTACTATATGTAGTGTTGCAGAATCAGAAGATTTGACTGAATTGTTGGTTTTAAAATTACAAAGTTGGGGCATCAGTTGTTCTGCAAGAAAATCCAAGAGTTCTTTAACTCATAAGGAATACAGTTACGTTGGAATCAGGACTGACGGTGTTAAAACATTATGTAGGCTTATTGCACCTTATGTTCATTCGTCAATGAAGGACAAACTTATTGACGAATACAAGGACTTAGCGGGTACTTACAAATGGAATGACACTTTCGGTAAATTCGGATGCAGTATATTCCTTGGAAAAGAGTATGTAGGCGAAGAAGAAGTCTATAATATGGAAGTAGAAAACTCACATACTTACGTTGTAACTTCATCACGCTACGACAAAAGCCATAAGGATTTTGATAATGGGTTGATAGTTCATAACTGTCATTTGGTAAATCCTTCCGAAGGTATGTATGCAGATTTCTTTTCAGCGGCAGAGAGACGTATTATCGGGTTAACTGCTACTCCATACAGACTGAGTAGTACAATGAATGGTTCAATGCTTAAATTCCTTACAAGAACCAGACCGAGAGTATTCAGTGATGTCATATATTATTGTCAGGTTAGCGAACTCTTAGCAAGGGGATTTCTTACAAAACTGAAATATTATGACCTGACAAGGATAGAACTTGTGAATGTCAGAAGAAATTCTACCGGTGCAGACTTCGATGACAGAAGTCTTTCCAAAGAATTTGAAAGGGTGGACCTGTACGGTTATCTGATTAGCATGGTAAGAAGGCTGCTGGCTCCTAAGAGTGGAATACCAAGACGTGGAATACTGGTGTTTACGAGGTTTGTCAAGGAAGCCGAAATGCTTACCCATGAGATACCGGACAGTGCTGTTGTCAGTGGTACAACACCGAAGAAGGAACGCGAAAGAATTCTGTCTGATTTTAAATCAGGAAAGATAAAGGTTGTAGCCAATTGCGGTGTTCTCACTACTGGATTTGACTATCCGGAACTGGATACAATCGTTCTTTGCAGACCAACGATGTCGCTGGCATTGTATTACCAGATGATAGGTCGTGTTATACGACCATATCCAGGGAAAGAAGGGTGGGTAGTTGACCTGTGCGGAAATATTAAAACCTTCGGTAAGGTTGAGGATCTGAGAATAGAACAGCCGGAGAAAGGTAAATGGATGGTGAAAACCAACGGAAAACAATTAACCAATGTAATACTATAGCTTATGTATGTAATTAGAGGACAGATACCAAGCAAGAGCAACTGTTATAAGATAGTCAATATCAATGGCCATGCAAAACTGGCGAAACAGAAGGTTCTTACCGAATACGAGAAAAACTTCTATATTCAGTGTCCGGAACGTGGGCGAATGGTCAAGGGATATTTTAAACTGGTTGCAAAGATATATTACGCAAGTAATCGTCCGGACTTGGACAATTCTCTTAAAATATTGCTTGACTGTCTGCAGCTGACTAAGACAATAGAGAATGACAGATACTGTGTACATATAGATATTCAGAAGTTCATAGATAAGAAAGAACCAAGGATTGAATATGAGGTGATACCGATAGAGTTTTAGGAGGTGGTTATGGAAAAGAAACAAAGCTATTTCTCCCATGATAGCAATGCCCGCAACTCCGAGAAGCTGATACGCTTGAGAATGCGGCACAAGGCAGCCGGATATGGCGTCTTTTTTATGATACTCGAAAGGCTTCGTGAGGAACCGAATTACATGAGTGTCAAAGATTATAATGTTATAGCCTTTGACCTTCGTGAAGATGCCTCACTTATCAAGTCAGTCGTGGAGGATTTTGGGTTATTTGTCTTTACCGAGGACGGTAAGTACTTCTACTCTGAAAGCTTCTCACGCAGGATGGGTATAAAGGATGAAGAAAAGACGAGACGGTCGGAAGCCGGAAAGAAGGGCATGGCAAGAAGATGGGCGAATGCTGAAAAAACGGCTGAGAAATCAGAAGAAGATAACACTGTTATAACATTGTTATCCGAAAACAATAACAATGGTGTAACAACGGTCGAAAATTCCATAACAAGTAAAGTAAAGAAAAGAAAAGTAAAGAATAATAAAGAAAAATCTCCTAAAGGAGATACAAAGAAAGACGGACTTTCTTTGCCATCCCCAGTCAAGAATGATCCTGTTGATTTTGTCGGTCTGCAATCATACTTCAATGAAACTTTCAAGGACAAGCTGCCAATGGTAGCCAACATGACTGAAGCAAGGCGCAAGGCTGTCAAGGCACAGATAGCTGAGTATGACAAGAACACAGTATTCCTGGTACTGCAGAAGGTGGCTGCTAGTCCGTTCCTACTCGGAAACAATGACAGAAACTGGAAGTGTGACTTTGATTGGATTTTCAAGGCTGCAAACTTTACGAAGATATTGGAGGGAAATTATGACGAAAAACGAAATAGCGGCATTGCAGGCGGCAGAAAGGAATCAGTTAGCCAACTTGCGGACCTCGCCGAAGCAATACTTGCAGGCTCTTAGACCACGCAGTGTGGATGATGTATTCAAATCGGCAGAACCGGCACTTGGTATGGTAGCCAGTGAACTCGGAGAAAACCATGCACGTGCAATAGTCGTGATACTGTTGTCCGAACTGGTCGGCTTCTTCAACGCATCCAATACGATGAATGACTCTCAGGTAGCCATAACGACTGACCTTATAATCGAGGAATACCCCTACTTTAAGGTGGATGATCTGAAGCTTGTGTTCAGGAATGCGATGAAAGGCAGATATGGTGATATATACAACCGTCTGGATGGTTCGGTAATCATGGGATGGCTTCGTCAGTACAACAAGGAGAGATGCGCAAGGGCTGATGTATTATCTTACAATGAGCATAAGCGGATGAACGAAACTGAAGGTGGCGGTCTGTACTATGAGGATTACATAAGGATGCTGCAGGAAAGGGCTGCCAGCGGCGACAGGGAAGCGCAGGAAGCCTTGAACAGGTCAAATGAAACACTTGCCTTCATGAAACGGAAAAGACTGGAAAAGCAGAAAAAACAGCTTGAGGATTATGACAGAAAACTTGCAGAAGAAAGAGTTCGAAATCAAATTCAACAAAAAGGGAATGCATAAAAAGAATGATATATGCAGTTTCTTCGGATGGAAGAATGTGCATCTTACCGTCAATGGGCATTGTATTGTATCAGTGCTTCCAGAGCATCTTGAAGCCTTCGAGGAGACTGCAAGGCGTCATTTCTTCTCAATAATAAAAAGGCTGTAAAATGGCGAAGTTTCTGATTGCATAACTTGCCAATCTGAATTATCTTTACTGATGTAATAAACTAAAAGTCAAACTATTAAATATAAAATTATGGCAGAAATTCAAAAACTACCGGTGATGTTCATACAGCCGTCACCAATGAATCCTCGTAAAACTTTCGATGAAGCGAAGCTTGAGGAACTTGCTCAGAATATTGAAGAACAGGGCTTGTTGCAGCCTGTCACAGTCAGGAAAATTGATGATGAAGAAACACATTTTGATGAAGAAACCGGCGAGGTCGTATCTGTAGGTCCGCGATATGAGATTATATGCGGTGAGAGACGCTTCCGGGCATGGAATTTACTGGCTAACAAGTCTGCACGTTACAATGAGATACCTTGCATCATAAGGGAGATGACAGATGAGCAGGCTTTCGACGCAATGATAACAGAGAACCTGCAGCGCCAGGATGTAGATCCTGTTGAAGAGGCCATAGCTTTCTCCCTGTTACTTGAAAACGGAAATGCAATTGAGGATATTGCAATCCGATTTGGTAAGTCTATCCGGTTTGTGCAGGATAGAGTGAAGCTCAAAGGGCTTATTCCGGAGCTGATCGAGATGCTGAGAAAAGAACTCATTCCCATATCGGGTGCGATGTTGCTTGCTAAACTTGATACGGAATTACAGAGAAAATTCCTTGAAGATGAAATTGACAAGGAGGAAGGTGCGACACTTTCTGACATCAAGGATTACCTGGATGATTTGTTCTGTGTAATTGACAAGGCTCAATTCTTTGACGATGACAAATTTAGTGATGACATTCCAGCATGTTCCGGATGTATGAACAACACAGCCAATCATGGATGTCTGTTTTACGAGATGAAAGGAACTGAACAGAAGTGTGTCAATCGTGAGTGTTTCACTAAAAAACAAGCTGAATATGTCAAATACCGGGTAATGAAGGAGTCGGAAAGTCTTGTCAAGAAAGGTGAACCATTGATATTCGGAAAATCTGTAATTCTTGTTGAAGCTCCTCGGTCATGGGACAACGACAGGGAAAAGCAGAGAAAAGCGGATGCTGTAAAGATGTACAATGATATGGGCTTTGAGGTCGTGCATGAAAATGTATTTGATAGTAAATGTTGGTATAAAGAGGATGACGAAAGGATTGCTGAAAAATTGGCCAATAACGAAATATATAGATGTATTGAGGTACTCGGATATAATAGGCCGGAGTTCAAGGTTTCATTCTATTATTTCAAGAAATCATTAAAGGCTAACTGCACGGTATCAAAGCAAATTGAGGCGCAGAATATCCAACGACAGATGCAGCGCAATAAAGAGATTGTTATTGAGAAGGCAACTGAGACAATGCGTAAATGGGCTGATGAGATAACTGACTATTCAAGTAAAAACGAGGATATGACACTTAATGAGCAGGTCATTTTTGATGTACTTGTCATAAAGAGTTGTGGCTACAAGTTCCTTGACTCTCTTGGTGTAAATACAGATAAGGTTGACATAGTCAAATATGTTACAGAGCACCAGCTGGAGAGAATGAAATGGTATAGGGAGTTTATCCGCTACAAATTGTCTGAATCTGCTGTGACTTATAGTGAACAGCTTCAGGAATGCCAGAATATGTTTTTCAGAGAACAGTATCCTGCCAAACACAAGGAAATGAGCGACAAGTTGAATGCCGCTTATGAGAAAAAGGACGAAAGGCTGAAAGCGAAACTTAAGGAACTTGAGAATGGGCAACAGTAAGCAGAAAATATGGAGTGAGGATGAGGTGGCAATTCTGAAAAAGGAGTATGCCGCCTGTTCCTCCGTTGAGGAACTTGCTGAAAGGCTTGGCCGGTCTGCTGCGTCAGTCATGATGAAGGCTGCATGTATCGGGATTGTACGTGTAAACCGATTGGTGTGGACCAGTGATATGGATGCTGCCGTTAGAGAATACTATCCGTGTAAGCTGACATCAGAGGTAGCAGACATGCTAAACTTGACACCAGATCAGGTATCGCGTCGTGCAAAGAGACTTGGATTGCATAAGAATTCTGATCTCATTGCCGGGATAGGGGAAAATGGAATGTTCCTTAAAGGTCACATCCCATTTAATAAAGGCATGAAACAGTCAGAGTTCATGACTGCAGAAAAGATAGGGAAATCCATGGCTACAAGATTTGTCAAGGGGCAAATTCCATCGAACATCAAGGAGATTGGATATGAACGTATCAGTGTTGACGGATATGTGGAGGTCAAGACAGAGAAAGGTTTTGTACTGAAACACCGACTGTTATGGAAAGAGAAATACGGGCCTATACCTAAAGGCTACATAATCCGTTTTAAAAACGGCAACAAGCAGGATGTAAGGATTGAGAACCTTGAAATGGTCACTCTAAGCCAGAACATGAAGGATAATACCATACATAACTATCCGCCGGAGATACAGACGGCAATAAGAAGTATATCGAATATCAGAAGGAGAATCAAAAAGTATGAGCAAAATAACAATAGACAAACTGAATGAGCATCTGTTTGAGACGATTGAGATGCTTAAGAACAACAGTGATCCGGAAGCTTCAGAAAATGAGAAAATAGATATTGAGACCGCCAAGACCATTGCGGACCTTGGAAAAGTGGCTGTGGAAGGGTTTAAGGTTAAGGCACAGGCGTTGTCCATGCTGGCAAAGACTGACAATCCCAAAACTACCAAGGAAGCATTGGTCGCTTCCGGAATAGCTCCGGAGGTCAATGATGTTAAACTTATTCAATAACCCTCATTCATGAATATAAGAGGTCCATAGCCGCTGATGAACTCAGTGTGTAGTAAACAAAAATATGCTAATCAAAACCAATATGATAACACTTAACAAACTTGCTGTAAAATGCAGGGAGATAGCCCTGCAAAGGCATAAGATAACAAGGAACAGTTCTCACAAAGGGTTGGCAATAGGTATATCCCAGGAATGGAGGGAACTGTTCAACGCCACTGATGACCCCAGCGGGCATATCAGCGGTTATTCGGAAAGGGAGGAGGAAGCTGCAGATGTAATCATAGCGGCCATGACCTATCTCCAGAGCATCGGTTGCAAGGATATTGAGCAGCTTATCAAGGACAAGATTTCTTTCAACGAGAAGAGAGGTTAGCATACCACTTTGTGATGATGATATAGTGATGATGAAAATAGTAGGTATGAAAACAGAATTTACTTTTGAGAATGTTCCTGTCTCCAGACTGGAGATGAACAAAGGACAGCTTAAAGGGTTGCCGAAGAATCCGAGGTTCTTCCGTGACAACCGCTATGAAGCGATGAAGAAAAGCATTGAGGACAGTCCGGAAATGCTGCAGTTGCGTGAACTTATAGTCTATCCCCACAATGAAAAGTACATTGTCGTTTGCGGCAATCTCAGGTTAAGGGCCTGCAAGGAACTCGGATATGCTGAGTTGCCATGCAAGATACTTGCAGGAGATACTCCTGCTTCAAAACTGAGGGAGTATGCCACAAAGGACAATGTTTCTTTTGGTGAGAATGACATGGACGTGATGATGAACGAGTGGGACAGGTCTGAACTACAGGACTGGGGTATTGAATTTGCTCCGGAGCCTGAAAAGGATGAATTCAAGGAGCGTTTCGAAGCCATAACGGATGAAACGGCCGTTTATCCACTTATCCCAAAGTTCGATGAGAAACACGAGTTATTCATTATTATTTCGTCCAATGAGGTTGACAGCAACTGGCTGCGAGAAGCATTCGACATGCAGCACATGGAGAGCTACAAGACCGGGAAAGTAAGTAAAAGTAATGTCGTTGATATAAAGGATGTCCGCCATGCAATTGAGAATCGTAATACCAAGCCATAAGCGGCACGACAGGGTGTTCGCTAAAAAGCTGGTGAACGACCCGATAATCTGTGTGGCTGAGAGCCAGGCGGACCTTTACAGACAGTTCAATCCAGATTGCGAGATAGTGACACATCCCGATGACGTTATTGGTCTCATCCCGAAACGCAACTGGATGGCCAGGCATTTCAAGAACCTGTTCATGCTTGATGATGACGTCCACGCATGCAAGGCCCTCTTTGTGGAGAAGGGCGAGCCTTCAAGGGTAAAGAACAAGAACGACATTACGAGGATCATACTTAATCTTGCAGAGATGGCGGAAATGATGAATGTACATTTGTTCGGCTTCACTTCCAGAATATCGCCTGTGATGTATGACGAGACGGGTTTCCTGTCGCTGTCAAAGATGATAACCGGCTGTTCGTATGGTGTATTCTACAACAAGAACACATGGTGGAATGAAGAACTCAGACTAAAGGAGGATTTCTGGATTTCCTGTTATATGAAGTACAAGGAACGCAGGGTTCTTACGGATCTTCGCTACAACTTCGAGCAGAAATCCACATTCGTCAACTCTGGCGGACTGGCAGCCTTCAGGAACCAGGCTGAGGAACAGAGGTCGATAATGCTTATCAAGAAACATTTCGGTGACAGCATTAATCTCAAGGGCACAACCAATAACGGAAAAGACAAGACAAAGCAGCTTGTTCAGTACAACATAACATGTAAGTTCAAGTACTGATTAAAGTACTGAAAGGGCTTATAAAAAGGCGTAAAAATGGCGAAGTTTTTGTTTGCTAAACTTGTCATTATGATTTAACTTTACTGATGTTAAATACTAAAAGTCAATTATTTATGATTGTTAGAACCGTTAGGGGATATGATTTTTTTGAGGTTTCTTCGGCCATGCAAAAGGCTGTAAGAAGGGCGGATGCGGCAGTTGCCGGGTATTTTGCTATTGAGTTGTGGACCAGTGGCTACAGGGACTATGTATGGAAGCGACTCTTTACCATCAGTGCCGAGGACTGTTACGGGGTGATAACGAAAGAGATTGAAGCCCTGTGGCAAGGTCATGAGCTTGTGAACAAGGGGAGCAGGGAACCGAAAGGACGTATATATGTCAGCAAGGCAGTGCTTCTCCTGTGTGAATGCAGGAAATGCCGTGATGCAGACCATCTTCAGAACTTCATTTATGACAGGGATATGGTTGATGCAGATTTATGGCTGGAGGATGTCCGGAGAAATCCGATACCTATTCCCCCATATACCTTTGATGTTCATACCAGAAGGGGCAAGAAGATGGGCAGAACTAAGGAGGAGTTCTTCCGGGATGAATATGAAGCCTTGAATCCCAGGGAAAGGGGATTGTTTGATGGGCTTGCAGAATGATTATGGGCCACGGCTTACCACCGTGGCTTATATGTAAAAAAGAGATAGAAAGCAGTTAGTTACGATTTTAAAACTCGCTTAAAATCCTATGCTTATAGACGTAAAATAAAAGTCAAACCAACCCAATTTTAACATTATGGACAGAGACGAACGTAAACGAGTTCGCGCTGAGAGATACCGTGAATTATCTCAGGAGTCAGCGCAAAGGGCAGAAAGTGCCTATCAGAGAAGTAAAAGTATGAGTGATGCCATTCCTATGGGGCAGCCTGTACACGGGGTAGCGGACAGGAAATACCGCGAAAAGATTTGGAATACCATGGGACAGTCGGTTAAACATTCGGAGAAAGCCGGTTACTGGGCTGAAAAAGCTTCATCCGTTGAAAACAATACTTCCATTTATTTGGATGACGACAATGCAGTGGAGAAACTTGAAAACAAGTTGAAGGAACTCGAAAGAGTTCAAGAGACTATGAAGGCTGCAAACAAGATCATCCGCTCCAAAAATATGTCCGAACTTGAGAAGTATGACAAACTTCTGGAACTTGGCTTGACAGACAGCCAGGTCAGGAGATTATTTGTCCCTAACTGCTTTGGCGAAATCGGCTTTGCATCATGTTCCATCACGAATAATGGTGCCAGTATCCGAAGAGTCAAGCAGCAACTTGAAAAGGCGCGTAGCATGAAAAGCATGGAAAACAAGGAGTATTCAGTCGGTGATATTGATGTAGTGGAAAACTACTCAGAGAACCGAATTCAGTTGTTTTTCAATGGGAAGCCGGATGAAAGAGTTAAGGGTGTCTTAAAGAAGAATGGTTTCAGGTGGTCCGGTTACAATGGTTGCTGGCAAGCGTATATCAATTGTTCTTCAAGATTGTTTGTCAATAAAATCAAAGAGGTCGGAGGAATTCCGGCTTGAAATTTAACAGTAAAAAGGAATATGCAAAAAGAACTGCTATTGAGAAAGTTGGATATGTTGAAAAAGTCCTATAAGGAAGTGAGGAAGAAGGGCAATAGTCCGGAGGCTAAGGCTATCCACGATGAGATAGAGAAGCTGGCTGAAGAGATTGTGGAAGCCAGGACTGAGGAACTGATACAGAAAGCTAAGGAAACCGGATTGTTTACGCGGATAGAGCGGCTGGTATCTGTGATACAGATTCTGTCGTGTGAGACAAACAACATTCTTTCTGAAGTAGAGGATGATTTCAAGAAATCCGGACTGATGACTGACAGGATTGTGTACATGCAGAGGGAGTATTATAAGGCTGCCAATCTCTATTTCAAGGAATTTTCCAGAATTGTAAAGAAAACCGGAACTGGCAATGATATGTTCAGTGACCTTGAGGACTTCGACAACATGATACGCATTTGGGCTGATTTAAAGGAAAGACCGAAACCCAAGTCTCTCATGGGAGGCTGTCAGACAGCGGCAGGTAAGGCTAATGGACTCAGCCAGATGTGTCAGAAGTGTCCGTTGACTTACAACCCGGAGACACTTATCTGTAGGGCCTGCGACAAGTCCTTCAAGGAAGGATTTGAGAAAGGTGCGCGATGGCTTGAAAAGAAGAGAATAGAAGGCATTATGAACAAATCGAAAAAGGAGGAAAAGAAATGAACATAGAAGATATTGTAAAAGCGGCAGGTGAATGTAGACTCGCAACTGCACAGTCAATGGGTGCATATGGACAATACCACTACATAGACGAGTGTCCCAATCATGGACTTTCATGCGATGAATTAGTAGAAGATTCATTCATTAAAGGTGCGGAGTGGCGCATTAACAGCGTGTGGCATGATGCAAACGAACAACCTGATAGAGGAAAAGACATCATAGTTATGTATTCTAATAAATCTTGTAGAGTGTTTCTCCCAAATGGAATATGGGATAATTTAATTAAGGTGGATAAATTTATCAAATGGGCATACATTGACGATTTGATACCTTTTTTGGAGGGCTGAGCAATGAATAGAGAAGAGTTGAAAAAGTCCATAGGCGAAGATTTATGCCCGTTTTGCCCATGGGCGAATGGAGAAATCGAAAAGCCTGCATACGGACCTTGTGAAGGCTGTTATTGCGATGAAGCACTGGATAACTTCTTGGAAGAAAACGAACAGTATTTCGATGATTTGGAGGACTGAAATATGGAAGTAAAGATAACAATCACGAGGACTTATGTTGTCTCACAGGTTATGGATCGTCCCTTCATGAAGTTTGGAACCTTCAGGCAGTCCAGAGAAAAACTTGGTCTGAGCGTTGAAAAGAAGTGCTTCAGTTGCGGTCACAAGTTCACTGACGATGAAGATACGTTCCTCGTGTTTTTCAAGAATACACATAACCGCCTTTTCTGTCGGGAATGCAACGAAAAGGCATTAAGAGGACTGAAAAATGAGTAAAACCCAATTGTATTATCTATTCCTGGCAGTGATGTATATCCTGCTGGGATAGGTGGAAAGGAGGCAATATGAAAGCGGTAGGATTAAGTTCCTGCCGCTTTTTTGTGATTGGCATGGCGTATTTCAAGATTTTGCCATTTTGCAAAACGTACTGATATTCTTTGTAAATTAGTGTCATAATTAAGTGAGTATGAATGTAAAAACAAGACACAGGTTAAGCCTGCTAATCAGGATGCTGGTATTCGTAGCATTATCCGGCATCCTTTCACTGGTGATGAGTACAGCGACATCGCCATGGGTGATAACAATGACAGCTATATTGCTGTCGCTTGCTGTAAGCTATCTGACGTTCCGGGAACGTGACACGTACTATTTCGTGTCCTTCACGTGCAATGGGGACCAGGGAAGGTGTTACCTCAGATTCCATGAACGTGTGTCGCTCGATGAGATTGAGAAGAAGCTTACAAGCCTCAACTCGGGTAATCGGACATTAGTGTGCTGGTATGAGAGGGTAAGCAGGTTTGAGTATGAACTGAACTTGGAAGATAGCAATGGAACATTACCAGGTTAAGGGTGTAATCATCATGATAATGTTTGTCATGATGTCTTTTGCACTCGGCATGAACGGACTGACAGATACTTTACTCGTGATGATTGTCATACTGCTTGGTAATATCCTGAGCGTTTTATGTAGAATTTTTAATAAATTGAAGTGATGAAGATTATTGTAACCGGCAGTGAAGGCTTCATAGGGAAAGCCCTCTGCAGAAAGTTAAGGAATCGTGGTGTTGAGGTGGTCGGAATCGACCGTGTGTGTGGAGCCGAAGCTGCCGATGTATGGCACATCCTCAAGGATGGCGGTATAGACGCAGTAATCCATCTTGCAGCACAGACAAGCGTGTTCAACGATGACCGTGAACAGATACTGGATGACAACATTGACGCCTTCGTCAAGGTGGCAGATGCGTGTATGGCTTGTGGCGTGAGACTGGTGTATGCCAGTTCATCTACGGCAAACCCTTGCAATACGACAAGCATGTACGGCATATCCAAACACTTTGACGAGCAGTATGCATCCATCTACTGCAAGAATGCCATCGGTGTGAGACTGCATAACGTATATGGGCCGGAACCGAGAAAGGGAACTCTTCTCAATATCCTCATGAACTCGGAGAAGGTAACGCTGTACAATGGCGGTCTCAACACAAGATGCTTCACCTACATAGATGATGTCGTTGAGGGGTTGATTTATGCCATCGGGTGTAACAGGAAACTCATTAACATCGCCAATCCGCAGGAATGTACGGTCAAGGAGTTTGCCGAAGAGGTGAGAAAGCACAACGGCGTTGAAATAGAGTGCGTCGGGGAGAAAAGGGAATTTGACAATCCTTATCAGGATGTTGATGACTCGCTCTTTTGCGTACCTTTGGACTACATACCATTCGTCAAAGGGATAACAATGGTTTTTGACAAATTCAAGGAAAGTGAGGAAAGGTAGAAAGATCAGGATGGACGAATGGGATAAACCCACCCTCGGATGGAAGAAACGCGAAAGGTTCTGCAATATGCAGCCTAAAGTGAGAATCCACCGCAAGGGCGGGTTTTATTACATCTCCCTGTTTGCACGCACAAAGGATGGAATGCCATTTGATGAAATCAAGAATTCGGGTGAGTGTGCAGAAGCCATTTCCAGCGCAGCCACGGAACTGATACTCTCAATGGTACAGCCGGATGACGAGTGGTGTATCGTGACCGCACCGAAGCGCAGACACTTCACAGAGTACCATTTCGCCACAGATGTCTGCAAAAAAATCGCCCGGGGGTTGAATATAAAATTCTATGAATCCGCTATCCAATGCCTTACAAGGACACGCATCAATCCCGAATTCCATCTTTTGAGACCTATATCAGAACAACGCATAATACTCTTTGACGACATATGCACAACAGGAAGTACAATAACAGTAGCCTACGAATTGCTGAAGGACCGGAAACAAGTCCTCTGCATAGTAGGCATAAACAACCATTAGCCTATGAACAACAAAAGATTGACAGAAAAGCAGGAAAAATTCTGCAACTACTACCTGGACTGCGACGGAAACGCAAGTGAAGCCTACAGAATGGCCTATGACGCATCGAAGATGCAGCCCGAGACGATATGGAGCAATGCAAGCAGGATGTTGGCCAGCAACAAGGTCGCAGCAAGGATAGCAGAATTGAGGTCTGAGCGTGCTGAAGCGTCGAAAATCAGCCGTGAAAAGGTGGAAAAAGTCCTCATGGATATAGTGATGATGGACCCGAATGACATATACCTCGTTGACTCTACAACCGGCAAGATAAAGCTCAAGTCCCCGGGTCAGATGCCCAAGAGGGTGAGAAATGCCATGAAGAAGATAAGCAATGACAAGGGTAAGGTAAGCTATGAGTTCAACGGGAAGGTTGAAGCTGCCAAACTGCTTGCGTCCATGAATGGATGGAATGCACCTCAACAGATAGCCTTGACAGGAAAGGATGGTGAAAAAATGAAGGAAATACGTATCGGTTTTGATGATGAACGGGAATAAAATGTGAAAAATAGGATAATTAAGTGAGAAAAATATCGGGGTTTATACAAAAAGTAACACGAAAAATCTGAAAAATAGAACAATATAGCCGGTTATGATAGTAAATCACAAGAAACTCAATCCGAATGCCTTCTATCTGCTGAAATATCTCAACGATGCAACAATACGCTTTATTGTCTTATATGGCGGTTCATCGTCGAGTAAGTCTTTCAGTGTAGCACAGACTGTGCTTATACATACATTGCAGGACAGTGAGAATACGCTTGTGATGAGAAAGGTCGGTGCGTCAATCAGCAAGACGATATATGAGGACTATAAGGTAGCAGCATCACTGCTCGGCATATCACAATACTTCAAGTTCATACAGAATTCCATTAAATGCACATACAACGGCGCGAAGATAGACTTCTCAGGTCTGGACGATCCGGAAAAGATAAAGGGTATCAGTAACTACAAGAGGGTGCAGCTTGAGGAGTTGTCTGAATTTGAGTTTGCCGACTTGAAGCAGATCCGCAAGCGTCTGCGCGGTAAGAAAGGTCAGCAGATTATTGTGGACTTCAACCCGATATCGGAAACCCATTGGATAAAGAAGGACTGGCTGGATAAAGAGAAGTTGCATGACATACCAATGACTGTGGAGATTGGCGGTAAGGTCATGCCTGCAGAGCTCACGAAGGTGAAGTCTTTGAAGATGAACGAGGGACGCTCACTGGTAAATCCTATTACAAAGGAGATTGAGGAATATCCTCCCAATATGGTTGTCATACAGTCAACGTACCTTAACAATTTCTGGGTAGTCGGTTCGCCTGATGGAACATATGGTTACTACGATGAGCAGTGTGTGATGGACTTTGAGCACGACCGTCTGTACGACCCGGACTATTACAATGTCTATGCACTTGGAGAGTGGGGGGTAATCAAGACGGGGAATGAGTTCCTTTATTCCTTCAATATTGGCAAGAACAGCGGTGAGTATCCTTACATTCCTGGTTTGCCGATACATCTATCAGTGGACAGCAACGTGCTGCCATACATATCCGTAAGCTACTGGCAGGCAGATTTGAGCAAAGGAAAGGACATGCACCAGATAGCTGAAACAACGGCAGAGAGTCCGAACAACAGTGCAAGGCGGGCAGCCAAACTGGTATCCAAGACGTTGAGTGGCCTTTGTTATGATGATAGAATCTACCTTCATGGTGACTCTTCTGCAAAAGCTGCAAACACTATTGATGACAACAAGCGCTCATTCATGGATCTGTTCATAGAGACACTGAGAAAGGATAACTGGACAGTAGAGGACAAGGTAGGTAACAAGAATCCGTCAGTATCCATGACCGGGGAATTTGTCAATGCTATTTTTGAAGCGCAGTTACCTGGCCTCAGCATTAACATCAATGACTCATGCCGTGCATCCATAGATGATTATCAAAGCGTGCAGAAGGACGCGAACGGTGTAATCCTAAAGGCCAAGGTAAAGGATAGTGTTACCAAACAGTCATACGAGGAACACGGGCACCTCACCGATACATTGAGATACGTTGTACACGACATCATGTACGAAGAGTATGTCCAGTTCGCCAACAGGCGCAAACGTAATGTATATTCCGAAAAGGGTGTGTTCTCGTTCTTCAATCCGGAGCGGAGCTATCGGTATGAGTCAAGTATTGTGTATGTTATGCCGAATATCGACGGCAAGTTCTACCTCTGTCATGCCGGAAAGTGTGGAGATAAATGGCATATGCTTGACCTTGTAATGCTTGAGACAACTTCCATTGCTGAGATGAAGAAGACGATACTATCGCATAAGGCTGATGTATATATCGTTGAATCCTCTCCGGCATATTTCCAGATGGCACGTGAATTGAGAGCAGACCTTCCGGAAGTAAGGATCAAGAAAGAGTACCAGGATATGTTGAAGAGAATTGCTGCTACAGCAGATTTCATCAAGACGCATTTCCTTCTGTCTGAAAGTGGAATGGATACTCCTGTATATCAATCATTCATAACGGAAGTCCTTGATTACAATGGCACTGATAATATTGGTGCAAGTGCCCTAATGAGCGGTATTGCATACAATATAATAAAATCGTCTCAATGATATTGTATGTTGTAATGTATTGATATTTAATGTGTTAATAGCTGTTTTGGTAATTTGCTTATTTCCAAGATTTTTGCGAAATGTAATTGGTGTTTTCCCATAGTTTATCTTTGTTATATACAAGATAGATTATGGGAAATAGCTTTTTCAGAGATAATACTTTACCTGCCAACACGACGCTGAAAATGTCCGGTACTCCTGTCAGTGGTACTTCCGTAATGCGTACTCCCATCGGGGGCACAAAGGACTGGAGTGTCGAGGAGCTGTTCGTGTCTCCCTTCGTTTGTGGTCGTAATTACATGGAGTTATTTCACTCCGTTCCCGAAGTATTCTTTCCGATAGATTATATTGCATCGCGTATAGCAGGCTCCGGCTTTCAGCTTAAGAAGGTCAAGGATGACAGTGTGGTATGGGAAAACAAGAGGATGAACCAGATCCTTACGAAGCCAAACTGTCTGATGTCATGGAAGGATATCATTTACTCCCACTTCGTTTATAAGTTATGTACTGGTAATGCCTTCTTTCGTGCTGCTATGAGTGAGACATTCAAGGATTATGCTAAATGGAGATGGTGTGACGACTATTGGGAACTGCCTGCTGATTTTGTCAATGTTGAGCCGAATCTTGGTGTAAACATACCGGTGTTCGGTATGGCTAAGGAAGAGGACATCATACGTTGTTATCGTCTGAACTACGGTTATGTAAGCACTATGGAAATTCCTTCATACCAGATATGGCATGACCGTGACGGATTACCGGAATATATGTCTATAGACGGGTTCATGAAGTCTCAGAGCAGGTTGGCTGCACATCTGAAACCTATAGCCAATCTGATAGCTGTATATGAAGCCCGAAATGTAATATATGTAAAACGTGGCGGATTGGGCTTCCTGGTTTCCCAGAAGAAGGATGAAGCTGGAACTGTTGCAATGACCAGGGAAGAAAAGCAGGAAATACTTGACGAGCACTACGAAAAGTACGGTCTTGACAAGCGCAGGTTGCCATACGGGTTGAGTGATGTACCCCTGTCTTTCGTAAGAACGAATCTTACCATTAGTGAATTGCAGCCTTTTGAGGAAACTCTTACTGATGCGATACAGATAGCCGGAGCGTACGGAATCCCTGCAGTACTTGTGCCGCGAAAGGACCAGTCGACATTCAGCAATCAGGCCACAGCGGAAAAAGCTGTCTATACTTCTACCATCATTCCGATGGCAAGGCAGTTCTGCAGGCAGCTTACTGCATTTCTCGGGCTGGAAGAAGGAGGTTATTATCTTGACTGTGATTTCTCTGATGTGGACTGTCTGCAGCAAGGGCTGAAGGAAGCCGAAGAAGTAAAGACGATGGTAAATGCCAGGTGCAAGGAGCAGTTCCTCAGCGGCCTCATCAGTATCAATGACTGGAGGGCACAAATTAAGGAGAGCAGATTTGAAGATCCTCTGTTCGACAAGACATTGTTTGACATGACGGACGAGGAAAGAGATATAGTAAAACAAGTAATAAGTCTTAACACAAAAAGTGGAGTTGAATATGGAGGAGAAAACCAAAAGCCTACAGTACAGAACGAAGGCGAATGATGTGGATGAGAAGGGTATTGTCACTGTAGCGGTGAACGGTATCGGTGTGATAGACTCGCAGAACGACATTTCCATGCCTGGTTCTTTCATCAAGACGTTGAAGGAGAATATCGGCAGGATGAGATGGTTCCTTAATCACCGTACTGACCAGTTGTTGGGTGTACCAATCTCCGGTGAAGAGAAAGAGGGTAACTTGGTTATGCTTGGTCAGCTTAATCTTGAGAAGCAGATTGGGCGTGACACGTTGGCAGATTACAAGCTGTATGCAGAGAACGGCAGAACCCTTGAACACTCTATCGGGGTGAAGGCTATAAAACGTGACAAAATAGACCCGCGTAAGGTGCTTGAATGGAAAATGTTCGAGTATTCGACATTGACCAGTTGGGGAAGCAACCCTCAGACATTCCTTGTAAACCTCAAATCAGGTACACAGGAACAGGTTAAGGATGCCATTGAGTTTGTAAGGAAAGCGTTCAGGAATACGAATTACTCGGAGGAACGCCTAAAACAATATGATATGGAACTGAACCTATTGCTTAAAGCCGTCAATGGCGGTAATGTGGTGACCTGCCCTCATTGCGGACACCAGTTTGATTATGACGAACAGCATGAGCACACGTTTACCCAGCAGGTGCTTGACAATGCGGCCATGTATTCAAGATGGCTTACTGACCGTATCGTAAGTCAGGAAATAGACAAGCTGGAACCGGAAGTACGTGCAGAAGTGATTGCACTTATTGATTCCGTGAAGTCGGAGGGAATGGAGTTGACGGAGAAATCTGTACGGAACTTCATGGCATATGTCCGCTGTCCTTCTTGCTATGGAAGAGTATATAGAAGTAACGCCTTGTTACAGGATGGTAGCACAAACATCTTTGCCGGAAAGTCTGAGCCGTCGAACGACACTCAGGATAAAGCTGAAGGAGCGCACGAAGATGATGATGATGTTAAGAAAAAAGCCGCCGAAAGCACTTCTTTCTTCGGTCCTTTGAATGGGGTATTTAGTAATAATGATTAAAATTTTAATTGAACATGAAGAAATTTACAGTTGCAGATTTCGGTCTCAAGACTGACGGCCTGCCACAGGAACAGGCTACTTTTATGAACAACATCACTAAGATGATGTGTGATATTATCAACAAGGCGATGGAAGGTGTGATATCGTCTGACGACATGGAAACCAGACTGAAGAGCCTTAATGATAAGCTGAACGGTTATGATGATGAACAGTTCAAGCAGTTGAAGAAGGATAACGAAGAACTGATTAAGACAGTCAAAGGTCTTGGTGATACTATCGAGAAGCTGAAATCTAAAGGTATCGGCATGGATGTCATCAACAAGTTTGATGAGAAGTTGAACGAAATGCTGGATTCCGAGAAATTCAAGGAGTTCGCAAGTGGTAACTGCCGCAAGTCTGGTGTGTTCGATGGCTTCTGCTTGAAGGATATAGTATCAATGACTGATAACTATAGTGGTGACCATCTGATAACCCAGCAGCAGAACAGAGTGGTATCACAGGTTTCCAACAAACGTATCCATATGCGTGATGTATTGACTACATTGCAGGGTGATCCTAAGTTCCCTAATCTTGCGTTTACTCAGGTGTACGACTTCGACCGCAACGCACGTTATGTGACAGAAAACGGAAGATTGCCAGAGTCAAGTATCAAGGCTAAGGAAGTGCAGACAGGTACAAAACGTCTTGGTACTCACCTCCCTATTTCCAAGAGAATGCTCAAGAGCCGTGTATTTATCCGCTCATTTATCTTGAAAATGTTGCCGGAAGCTGTATATCAGGCTGAAGATTGGAATATCTTGTTTGGTGACGGTAATGGAGAAAATCTGCTTGGTATCGTCAACCATACAGGTGTTCTGCCAGTTGAAACAATTATCTCTGACGCCTATGTAAGCGGTTCTGCCGGTTCTGTGAAGTCTGTATCAGGTTATAACTCCAATAAAGACACAGTAGTAGAGTTTACAAATCCTCAGGACCTTATCCTCGATGGTATGACAATCACCTTTACCGGTGCTACTGGTCTTACTGCTCTGAACAGTGCTAACCAGCTTGTGAAGATGAATGACCGTCAGATTTTGTTGAAAGGTGTAGCTTATACAGAGGAGACTTCAACATCATCAATGACTTTTAAAGTCAGCCATGGTGCATTCAAATCCGTTGAGGAACCTAACTCGCTTGATGTTGTTAAGACAGGTTTTGCTGTGATGACATATGCACAGTACACACCGAATGCTATTGCGTTGAACCCAATCACTGTAAATGCTATTGAGAGCGAAAAGGATACAACCGGACGTAATCTTGGTATCATCCAGATGATAGGTGGTATTAAATACATTGCTGGACGTCCTATCATTGAGACAAACAACATCTTGCCTGGTAAGTATCTGATTGGTGACTTCAATGTAGCTGCAAGTCTCGTTGACTATACATCACTTACCCTTGAATGGGCTGAAGATGTAGAAAGCAAGTTGAAGAATGAGATTGTTCTGATTGCTCAGGAAGAAGTTATCTTCCCTGTATATATGCCATGGGCGTTCGCTTATGGTGACCTTGCAGCACTTAAAGAAGCAATCACTAAAGCCTGATGCCTATGTATTTGCTTAATGGAGAAGAGAAGGCTCTGAAATCAGTTATAAAAGAACAGCGTATCCGTATTGGCCGTGGGTTGATTACTGTCACCCCGGTCTCGGAAGCTGGGCTTGTTCCGGAAGAGGATGTCAAAAAGACATTCGAGAGCCAGCAGAAGGTCATAGATGAGCTTTCTGTAAAGAATGAGAGTTTACTGAAGGAAAATGAGGGACTGAAAGCTAAGTTGGCAGAACTTGATTTACACGTAGATGACAGCAAGGATGTTGAAGATGAAGACTCTAAGGACGTTGAACAGACCGACAGTAAGGAGGTTCCTGCCGAAGATGAAAAGGCGGCCGTTGTTCAGGACGAAAAGAAAGTTCTTGCTTCGAAAAGCAAAAAATAAGGAATTGCCATGTTGATTGATGTGTCATATTTTGTATCGGGCAGCCGTCATATCCAAAATGCTTCCATGTCAAAGACTGCAGGAGCAGATTCAACGGCTGTTAACGGAGTTATAGAAGCATACATTAAGGAATTGCAGCCTGTTTTCCTGGAATCCATGTTAGGAGAGACAGAAGCATCATATGCTATGGACTATCTTGACATGCCTGTCGACGAGGATGATGAAGAAGCAGAGCCTTCAAAGTATGAAGTTGTATGCGAAAGGCTGAAGGAGCCGTTTGCTGATTACGTACTGTTCAATATTCTGCGTGACGCCTCATCACAGGCTACAATCACAGGAAATGTACGTTTGAAATGTGCCAATGAGTATATATCTCCGATCCGTGCACAAGTAATTGCATGGAACAGGATGGCAGAAGCCAATGTGAAGTTCTTGAAGTGGGCTCGCGAAGGCAACTGCCCAATATCTTTGGAGACTCAGACCAATATGTTGAACAAGATAAACCAGTTCAATCTATGAAAGGGATAGTGGAGATTATAGGAGATGTAGTGAAGGAGATGGAAAAGGAACTCAGTATTACTGTAGCTGTGGATATTGAGAACGACAGGTTTGTAGGTGTAGACAATCCGCCTCTGAACTACATCTTCGGCTCTGCAAGATACATCAAAGACAAGCTGGATGAATACAGCAAGTTGCCTGTCACATCTGACGGCAAGTTTCCTCTTGTTGCCTTGTTCTGTCCGGTAACAGAGAAAAGGGATAGCCCTGATTACCACTCAAAGGTCACTGTCAATATCCTTATAGCTTGTTCATCCACCAAATATTGGAGCAACGAACGTCGCCTGCAGGCCTCATTCATTAACATTCTTAGGCCTATTTATAACAGGCTTATAACAGTGTTATCCGAGGATGGTAGGTTTGATATAAGATATGACAACATCATCCCGCATGAATATTCCGAAAACTACTCGTATGGCAGATACGGAGCATATACAGAATCCGGAGAGGAAGTGAGCGAGCCTATAGATGCCATAAATATCCGCTCAATGGAACTGATTGTTAAAAATAAAACTTGTAGATAACATGAGAAAGACAAGAACTTGTGATTCTGCAGAACTTAATACGGGTGGTTCTGCGTGTCCTATCGACTGGGACAAGATTAAGGGTGCTATCCTTGTTGAACATGGAAAGAAACTTCCTGTCAACCTGACCGCTGAAAGCCTTGCAGAAGCATGTCATGCAGACAGACCGGACAGGGTTTTCCCTATCCTTACTTTTGTAGAGTATGCAAAGACCGGAGGTGAAGCTCAGGTCAGTGCTGTCGGATATGGACCGAACCAGTATAATGGTATAAATGCCCAGACTGATACATTCACTCTGCCGCGATTTGATGAAATGCTCAACGCTGAACTTATCAGATGTGCTTCAAAACAGTGGGATGTGTACTACTTTGACGGCAAGAAAACACTTATCGGCTACAATGACGGAACAGAGCAGCTTGCCGGTATTCCGATGTCTTCGGTATATCCTGGTTCGACTCCGTTCAGTACCAGTAGCGCGAAATCAAGTATGACGGTGAACTTTGCACACCTTGATGCGGAGGATAGTCAGTTGAACTTTGACTATATTAAGTTGGATTTCAGTCCGGTCAATGTAGTAAGAGGACTGACAGAAGTCATGCTTGTTGAGGAAACAAGCGGTAAGTATAAGGTAGTAGAATCTATTGGCGGATATGACCGCACGGCAGAGTTTGCTGACGCCCTGTCTACAAATGCAGAACAGGTGTTTACAGGAGTGACTTCTGCAAGCTATGATAAAGGTCTGCTGACTATTACTCCAAGTTCGGGCAACATAACAGTTAAGCAGCCGTCTGTCCTTTATGCTAACGATATCAAATGGGTTGATTTTGTCAAAATTGTAAAAACAGCATGAGAATTGATGGAGTAACCTTCGTTGCAACCGAAGTTAAGAAGGTGCCGAAGGAAAAATTTATAGAAAACCATATCGGCATCCTATGGCAGTCTGTTAAGGAAAGCGACAGGAGAAAGAAACTGTCAGAGGTTTATGACAGCATTGTCGGTAAGCCTAAACAGGATACCGCCGCTGCCAAGACAAGTAAATAGTGAGTTAGTAACTGAGCCGGGCGGAAGTCCGGCTTAATTTTTATTTGTTATGGCTGATTTTGATAAACTGGAGAGTACTGTTCATGGTGTAGTGTCCGGATTCGAACAGGCTTGCGCTGACTGTCTGCAGGAAAACAGGGGTATTGTTGAGGTACTGATAGGAGAGCAGTTGTATTCCGGATTGGATGGTGATACCAGCAGCTTGAGACCTTCGTATTCTGATGATCCGTTCTTTGAGATCAGGGGAAGGTGGTACCATGATTCAGACGGTTATATCGAATGGAAAAAGCAGATAACGCCTCCGATAGCCAGCCCGCGCTTGAACCTGCCACCACGCCCGGTAGATGTGCCGAACTTGTACATCACTGGAGCGTTTCATGAGAGCATAAAAGCGATGGTTAGCGGTGGTACTCTGTCAATCAATACAGTCGGATTTTCCGATGGACCTGATATAGTGAGAAAGTATGGGGATAACATACTCAATCTCGGAATGGATGCCAGGGAATATATAGTTATCGAGTTGCTTGAGCCATTTATAGGAGATTTCTTTAAAAAATACGGATTGTAATGGGATGTAGTTGTGAAAATAAGAAAAGGATGTCTGATTATGAACATGTGGCCATGCTTGCCAAGAAAGCTGCCATGATGGAAGGGCGTGTATATGTGATATACAGGAAGAAGGACGGTACATATGCCTTCGACAGGAAAGGCACAGAGATAGATGGTATTATTGTTGAATATAAACATTATTTGTGATGGCGAATATTAAGTTGAAGGATTTCGTGGACGAGAAGTCATTTCAGGATTTACTCGAACTGGACAAGACCATAACCAAAATTAAGAGTACTTATGCAGAAGCTGCAAAGGAACTAGCCAAGGGACTAACAATAGAAGTACATTGCAAGGGAGACCTTGACAAGTTGCAGAATGTCTACAATACACAGATGCGTAATGTTTCATCTGCATCAGATTCATTGACTGAAGCATTCAAGAGGCAGTCTGAAGTTGCTGAGCAGCTGATGAAGAAACTCAAGGAGAAGGCTGATGCTGAAAAACTGAGCACCAAGGAGGTAAAGGAACTGTCAAAGGCTTCCGTTGAAGCATCAAAAGCAGTCCAGCAGGCTGTTAAGACAGAGGAAGCCATGAACAAGGCGCAGAAAGCGGCCAATACTACCAGAAGGGCTGCAAGTATGACTGAAGAGGAACGTATCCGCACTATCAAGGAAGCTCTCTCTTTGGCCGATAAACAGGTACATAGTATTGATGAAGCCAACGAAGCAAACAAGAGATTGCGTCAGGCAGTCAAGATGGTGCGTGATACCGATGAGGATTATAAGGATACACTCGGTAAACTGAACGCTACCATTGGTGTGAATACGGACTATGTTAAGCGCAATAGTGACCGGTACACCCAACAGAAGATGACTATCGGTAGTTATCGAGAGGAAATCAAGGCTGCGTGGATGGAACTCAATAATTTGAATAGTTCAATGAGCAATCTTGGTATCGTAGGTGGTGCTTTTGGTGATTCTCTTGGTTCGCTTGGTGAGATTGGTGGTTTATTCGATAACCTTAAAGGGCTTAGTGCTATTGCCGGTAACAAGTGGTTGCTTGGTCTTGGTATCGGTGGAGGTGCTGCTGCCGGAATAGGCTGGTGGGTAAATTACAACAAAGGTCTAGTAGAAGCTACCAGATTGACACAACAGTTTACTGAAAAGAGTGGAGACGATCTGAAGGAATACCGTAGCGAGGTGCAGACCATAGCTGATTTCTATGGGAAGGACTTTAAGGAAGTGCTTATAGGCACCAATGCAGTATCAAAGCAGTTCGGTATAGATGCCAGTGAAGCTATTAAGCTCATTCAGGACGGCTTTATAGCCGGAGCGGATGCAAACGGTGAGTTTCTGGATACTCTGAGGGAATATCCTGCATATTTCAAGGAAGCCGGGATAAGTGCAGAAACATTTATTGCTATTACCGCACAGGCAGCCAAGTCTGGTATATACTCAGACAAGGGCGTTGATGTCATCAAGGAGGGAAACCTTCGTATTCGTGAAATGACAACAGCTACCGCTGATGCACTTGAAGGTATCGGTATCTCTGCTACAGAAGTTCAGGAGCAGTTGAAGTCCGGACAGAAAACCACTTTTGATATCATACAGATGGTGTCAGAACGTTTGAACGAGTTGCCGGATAGTGCATCTGTCGTCGGTACAGCTTTGGCTGACATCTTCGGTGGTCCGGGTGAAGATGCAGGACTCCAGTATATTCGAACCTTGAAAGATATAAAGACAAATCTCAACGATGTGAAAGCTACTGCCGGTGAAGTTGGTGAAGCACAGGAAGAATATTTGCAGGCGCAAAAGGAATTGGCAACAGAGGTAGCTAAACTTTTTGATACAACAGGTGGTGCATACGAAAGTATGGTTGCTAAGGTTAAGATTTCCATAGCATCTATGACATCAGATCTTGTAAAATTTGTAAGGCGAGGTATTGAAAGTATAGAAAAAAGGTCGGAAAGAGAAGAGTCAGAAGCGCGTGCTGATGGTGAAAAATCCGGAATATTAGATGTCCAGAAACAATATGACATTATCAATAGGGTTGCTGGAAAATATGAAGCAGACGGCTTAAGTAGGGAGGAGGCTTTTAAAAAGGCAAAGGAAGAAAGGTTGTCTGTTTTAAAGAAATCTCTTGAATATGAGGAACAGAACCTTAAGGATGCCGTTGCTTTGAATGAAAAATATTACAAGGAGTATCAGGATGCCAGTTTCTGGCGTCAAGGAGTAGGGCTTGACCGTACCAATAATGAGATAAATGCGGATATAAAAACATCATGGGATGCAAGAATGTCTGCTCAACGTGGCTATTCAAGTCTCAGTAAACAATATGAACTTGTAGGTAGCTATCAAGGTCAGTCTGTAAATAAGAAAATTACAGGTACAGAAACCGCAGATGAGAAAACTGCACGTCTTGAAGCTGAGAAAGCATTGCAGGAGTCACGTATTGCATTGATGGAAGAAGGATTGGATAAAGAACTGGCTGTTATCAGTAATGGCTACCAGCAGAAGATTGATGCCGTCAAAGGTAATTCTTCTGCGGAAATAGCACTGAGAAAATCCCTTCAGGAAGAAATGAACAAAGCCTTATCTGATGCTACAGAGGAATATGAAAAGACCAGGGCAAGCATAGACCTGCAGAACAGGCTTGCAACAGCCAAGGAAGGTAGCGAGGAGGAGATGTCCATCCGTCTTGAAATGCTGGAGAAGCAGAAGGAAGCCGAGATTAAGGCCGCTGAAAGCAATGGTGCAGATGTGAGCCTCATCGAGCAGAAATACCTGAATGAGAAACGTAAGCTCTATGAAGAGTATGCAGCCGATGAAGTTGAGGAGATTGCCAAATCGGCCGCAGCACAGCAGGTAATACGAGATTCCCAGTACAATTCCGAGATGAAGGAAATGGAGAAGGCATTTGCGAAAGGGCTGATAAGCAGGGAAGATTATGAGAATGAGAAAGCAAGGCTTACAGAAAAATATGCCATTGATACATTTACGGCTGCTGTATCCTCACTGGAGGAGCAGTTGTCAGTCGAGGAACTGAATGCTGATAAACGTGAGGCCATAGCAGAAAGGCTTCAAAAGGCTAAGGCTGATTTGGCAAAGGCTGAAGCTGATGCTGAGATAAACGAAATGGAAAGGAGAAAGAAAAAGGAAGAGGATATGGAGGATGAGCGGAATGAAAGAATCCGGAAAAGTGTTAATATCGCCATGGATGCTTTTTCCACGATTGCAGACTTCGCTTCTACTATGTATCAGCGTGATATAGAGGAACTCGAAAAGCAACAGGAAGCCAATGATGAAGCATACCAGGCAGACATTGAACGTATTGAGGCGCTTGAGGAAAGTGGAGCCATATCCAAGGAGGAAGCTGAAGCCCGCAAGAGAATGGCTGAAATCGAGACTAACAAGAAGAATGAGGAGCTGGAAAAGAAAAAGACCCAGTTACAACAGAAACAGGCCAAGTGGGATAAGGCTGTCCAGATAGCACAGACAGGTATCGCTACAGCTCGTGGTATTATGGAAGCTTGGCAATTAGGTCCGATTCTTGGAGTAGTTATGGCAGGTGTGGTAGCGGCCATGGGAGCTGTTCAGATAGCTACTATCGCAGCAACTCCTATTCCGGCATACAAGGATGGTACAAAGGATGGAGGTCATATCGGTGGTCTGGCCATTGTCGGTGATGGCGGAAAGCAGGAGGTTGTCGTATATGGTGGAAAAGGATGGATAACACCTGATGTTCCTACATTGGTTGATTTGCCAAGAGGTGCGGAAGTATTTCCGGATATAGACAATTTCAATGATATTGGTCTTAATCTAAGCCCTCTTTCCGACAAGTCTGCATCTCCGGTTGTTATAAATGATTATAGCGAGTTGTCGCGCGAAATGAAGGCTGTTCGAACAGAACTTAAGAGAATGTCACGTCAACAGCATCGTGATGCGTATAATGCACAGTATGAGATCTATAAAAACTACAGATTATGATAACAACATTAAGCAGACTTTCGTTGTCATCATTCATAGAAATGGTATGCGGCAACAATGATGTTTTGAGAGAGTGTATTGATGAGAAGGGCGAGGAACTGAAAAAGGTAGCAGGGGAACTTGTTTATACTTACCATGGTATTGTCAATCCTTCAGGACTGGAAACAATGTTGATGGATAAAGAGGAAAGGCTTAAAATCCAATATAGGTTGTCGCTATGCAAGGTGCTTAGGATTATGATTGGTATAAATGCGTATGATGAGGTGGCTTGGATATTTGGCTTGTTGGGGTTCAAGGAAAGTGAACCTGGTGATATGTTGAAACGTATTGACAGGGTTAATGCTGAAGCTGAGTACCTTAAGCACAGGCTTGATGACAACGTGAAGGAGACAAAGAAAAGAACACCTGATGAGATACGCGCTTCATTTGACAAGGAAATAGCTTTCCTTATGACCTACTTCAAGATGAATATTGATGTCAATATTGTGTCAGCCGGAGTGTATGCAAACATGTTGCATCAGGCGGATATGGAGATAAAGAGGAAAATTTCAAGGAAATAACCTTTTCATCGAATTTTTTTGGCGGGTGATTAGTAACCTTTCTGTAATTCTAATCACCCGTAATAATGAATAAAAATTTACAGAAAGAGCTGGCAGACATTAATGCCAAATGTGACCTTATTATTGAGTTGTTGGACTCATTGTCATCGAATCCGGATTTCGTTATAGAAAGAATGCGTGCAGTAGCTTTCAGACAGAGTGTTGAAAGCGGAAAAGAAAGAAAGTTCTGTCTCAAAATCCTGCACAATGATTCTGAGTAACCTTATTGTTTCGCATTATCGGTGGATAGTGCAGAGTGCATACAAGTTTTGCAGGAACAGGATGGATGCAGAGGATCTTGCGGAAGAGACCATTTTTAAAATGTTGTCGAACAGTAATAGCTTCAACGAAGAAAAGCCATTCAAGCCATGGTGCAGTGTTATAATGCTCAATACGTACATTACTGCCTATAACCGTGATTTGCTTGTGTATTTTGAAGATGAAGAAAAAGGGAGGAACGAGATGTCTGCAACGGATACAGACCAGCAGGTCGGATATTCCGAATTGTTGGATATAGTTGAATTTTGCAGTGGAAAGTCATGTTCCATCGATTGTGTCATGATGTATGCCAGAGGTTACTCTTATGATGAAATAGCCGAGTTGATGGGAATACCTGTCGGAACGGTCCGTAGCCGTATATCCTATGGCCGGGATTTACTTAGGAAACATCTTGTTGCGTACATGGGAAAAGTATTGTGAAACAAATAGTTAAACAAGGTTTGTATGCTAAATATGGCGAAGATTCTGATTGCTAAACTTGTCAATCTGAACTATCTTTACAGTATAAATAATAATACAAGTCAAACCAATAAAAACCAACATTATGGAAAAGATAAATTTCAGATCAAGAGTTATGAAGTATGCACATCAGTTAGCGAAATCAACAGGCAAGGCATGGAAAATATGTATGCTTAAAGCATGGGAACTTTACAGACTTGCAAAGAAGATGAGACAGGGAGTTGTCAAGTTTGCTTTCGAGAAGGTTGATGGTACTATCAGATATGCAAAGGGCACACTGGCAAATATGCCTATAGGAATTTCCTTCAACGGGAAGAGACTTACAAAGCCAAGCTATAAGACATTCGCTTACTTTGATGTGGACAAGAACGAAATGAGATGTTTTAAAATTGAGAACCTTGTAACAGTTTATTGATATGGAAAGTTTTGTAATAGATGCGTCCGGGGAAATAAAATGCAAATCTCCCCGGAATGGAGAGGATTTTTCGTTGCAGGAACTGAATGATGCAGTAAAGGGATATATTGAAATAGTGCCAATCAAAAGGAATGTAGGACCTTTTGTTTTCCGATATCGAAATAAGAGGTTTGAAATTAAGCTGACTAAAGATTATGTAATGGTAGTAAACGCAGAAGGAAAGTTCGAGACTCCGGATTTCAACCATATAGCAACATTGCTTGCAACAGCATCTTGTTCAATAATGCCAGATGACTGGATTGCTGGAAACGTGTTGATATGTGCGAGTAAAATGATAAAGTAGAAGATGTGATGTAATATCTTGACAAATAGCAGCTTATATATCGTTGGCTGTTTTAAGAATTTAGGCAATCCGTATATGGGTTGCCTTTTTCTGTATATTTGTTTGGTACTGAAAATGATAAGCCTTTATGAAATGCAAGTATTACCTTATGATAGGAAGTGACAGAGTAAATATTTTATCGTCAAACTGTTATGATGTATCGGCTTTAATCGCCAATCTAAGTGATATAAAGTTCTCATATACACGTACCGATTTTAATGGAATAATTAGAAAATGCGGCAGTACGATTGAGTTTGTTGGTGAAGCAAAGGATTTGCTGGTAGATTATTATAATCAGGGCAGGCTTAAGTCAGTAGGAGCATTCGGTGTGTATGGTATAAATGAACATTGGAACTATGAATTGATATTTGAATGTCCTCTTGATTTCTCTACTTTTACATATGATTCATATATAGCAAAGATTGGGTGTATTGACAATTCAGTGGCATCAATATTGAAGGCTAACAACAATACCAAATATGAGTTTCCTGTTGATTCTATAAAGGATTCTCTGCAGCTAAAGTTTGATGGTATCAGATTGTTGAACTATTGCAATATCGTTTTTGCGGGTAGTTCCGTAGAAAATGAAAATTATACGGTAAGGGAGAATATTGATGCTGCTGGTCGTGTATATTACATTCCACCAGTATCGTATGCTGACAATGAAATATTCAATGAAGGTTATGTAAGTCTACATGACCAGGCAGAAGCCTGGTCGGGAACTGTTGACTATTCAGGTCCATGGATGACTGCAGGACCAAACACAAACAAAACTTCGTACTTCCTTGAAGCTTTAAAAGATGTAGATATTGAAGTTGACTTTAGTGGTTGCGAGGTGAAGTCTGTCAATGTTGAGACTGGTGATGTCGGAGTTTTTAAGGAATTGTATGTTATACCGTCACAGGGTGACCCTAAAGTCGTATTGAGCGGAGCAATAAAGGGTAAGGTAAGCCTCCTCAAAGGGGAAAAACTACAGCTGGTATTATCCCGGTATGGTTCTTCTTTTGGATATACATTTGGCTTGTCGACATTCTACTTCTACAGTTTGGGTGATGTAAGGTGGAGTTCCATTGGTAATGCTATATATCTTGATGTAGTAAAACCTTTATCGGTTTTGAATGGGATCCTTGAGAGGATAGGTCTTTCATCGTATGTAAGGGGGAGTATAGAATCAGGAAATACTGCTTGGGATAATGGGGTGTTTTTGGCAGCCGGAGAGTCTATAAGAAATTTCCCGAACCCTATGATACATACCTCGTTTTCAGATTTCTGTAAATTCATGGAAACGTCCGCAGGACTTGTGTATGTCATAGAAGAGGATAATGAGGTTGAATCTCCGGAAGAGGGACCGGAACTTCCAGAAGAATCTGTTTCTGCTAAAGATTATGATACAGGCGACCTGCTGTTGGATGCAGATCCTGTCAAAGTATTGGATTATCTCCCTGCTGAGGAAGAGTTTGCTAACGAACTATATCCGGCAGATGGATTAAATGTATTATATGTAATGTATAACAGAGACATATACTGGTTTTATGCCTACACCAGCGACAGGAAGTATTACATGTGTTGGCATGGATGTGAGAAGTACAACACTCTTATAGATGGGGTTTATGATAAGAATATTTTATTTGACTCATCTACTTGCAAGTTTTACATAACCAATAACGAAAAGGGAGACATAGATGAATACAAGGTTGATAGGATAGATTATTACAGGTACAATCATTTAGCCAGATTTGGAGGTATCAATATCAACAGTTCAGTAAATGTGGAAGCCTCACCGTATAGCGGAGCCATTCAGAAGGAAAGGATATATTATTTTGTAAAGAACGAAATGTTTGCCTATAAAGGCGATGACAATAAATATTACAAGTTCTTTAAGGAAAGTGAGTCGTATCAAAGTAGTGGACGTTTGAATCCTCGTGCTGTATTTGTGGATACAAGCAATGGCAATAGGAGTTATTTTGCGGTAAACACCAATAAATTGATAGGGTATAGTGGTATCACCCCTAATCTGCCTGAAAGAGGTGAAGATGAAAGCGGTGGTGGAGAGGGCTCAGTACCTGTTGTAAATAAGTATGTCATAAAGTTCATTCCAAGAGGCAAGGTTTTTAGCAATACGTTGGTAAAGAAACTGAGTGTAATTAGCGAACCTTCTTATTCCGTTTCATCTGACAGGATTTATTCGAATATTGATGTTGGGTATGAGAAGCAGGATTACGATTTAGGTAATAACGGAAAGGATGAATTCAACTCTGTAATATACTATTCGACTGGATTGAACATAAAAGATAGGACACTTGACTTCATATGTCCATATAGGGCTGACAGCTATGGCATACAGGAACTATCGCAGAAACGTGATACTGCAGTATCGGATACGGACAGTGACAATAATACGTTTATAGTATATGCTAAGAAGAGCAGCGGATGCTATGTCCTTGATAGAAGCATAAATGTAACAGGTGTTTTTACAGACAGCGTATTCAATGCTGCTTTATCTCCGTTTTCAATGATAGAAAACAACGAGGCATTTCTGTCGTCATTCACAGATGAACTTATCTATGCTTCCAGTGAGGTAATGAATACAATTTCTATTGGCGGGAATTATATAAATGAGAACTATAAATTAAGCACTCCACTTTTCAAGGAAGGTAATATAAGGGTAAAGACGAATGATAATTCATTGCCTGATGATTGGAACGGTTATGTAGAGTTTGAATGGGGCGGTGTAATTTATAAGGGATATGTGAAATCGATTGACATAAGCCCGTCAAAAGAGGAAGGTTTAGAATACGAATTAATAGAGTGTTAGATATGTACAAGATAAGTCCATATACGCCATTGTTTTTCAATCCTTCATCCGATGTAGGATTGAAGAGCAGGTATGTACAATTGTTTTCTCCAGACGATCATATACTGCTGCAGATTATAGCATCAAAAAATGCAGGTAGTCCAAACGTATATGTTACCGATGAATTGAGTGCATCGAGGATAAGGTTGGATATGCTCTCTTGGAAGATAAATGATAATGAGGTCCTCTACTTCAAGGAAATCGTAGGGTTGAGTGAAGGTGTATATTGCGTGGAAGTTGAGGATATGGTCAGTGAACCGTTCAGAATCTCCAGCGATGTATCCGGAACGGTACTCGTACAGACATCAAACAATACCAACAGGTTGAGGACTGATTCCGTCTTTTTTGTTGATGGTATGCAGTATTTCTTTGATTTCAGAATACCTGGAGGTTTCAAGGATGATGACTGGATATTCGGTGTTGAGAATGAGCAGTACACAACAGCTGATAATGATGTCGTTGATATATACAGTACGGAGTACACGCAGAAGACCATGACAATCGGCAATTCGTTGGGATGCCCTGTATGGTTCGCCGAAAAGCTGAATCTCCTGCTGTGCAGTACCTATTTCTATATTAATGGCATTCGTTATGTCAGGGTTGACTCTTCGGTTCCGGAAATGAATATACTTGTTGAGGGAATAAGGTCTTATGTATTCAAACAGTCCCTCCGTCAGGTTCGTTGCCTTAATCCGACTCTTGAGGAACGCAACCAGATGCTTCTGAGAAGGACAGGCAATTTGAACAGATACGTAAAACAGAAGATTAGAACAATGAAATAATTATAGCTATGACAGAATCGGAAAAACAGGAAATTGTGAGCAGAGTGCTTTCGTCTCTTTCCACGAATTCAGCAACAATCGATCAGTTGATAGAAACGGGTGCTTGTACTGATAATGATTACTTTGAAACAGGAAAGGGTAATAAGGTTAGTTATGCTAATATGATGAAACCAATTCATCAGAAATATGATAGAAAATTTTCAGATCTTAATAAAGATATAGTTAAGAAAACGACTGAACTGAATATATCGGTTTTATATCCCACTGGTGGAATTGGTGGAAGCAACAAATATGACCTTGCAACGGCCATCGGCAAAGTTCCGGAAGAACTCCGCGTCCCGGGGTTGGTTGTGAGCTTTCTGAATCAACAGAGCAAGGTTGAAAAATGGACTTATCAGGGCGGCACATGGGCTGCAGCTTCGTTCATTCGCCAGGAGGCAGGAGGAAACAAAATACTGGAGTGGAACACCGATGCAGCCACCACGCGCAAGCAGGTACCTGCCAATGAGCGCAAGGCGGGGATGCAGATAAGCTACAAGAATGCAGAAGGTGTGTGGACGAACGAGCAGTTTGTAGGCAGTGACACCCAAGACGTGTACTGGACAAGGGATGAAAACTGGGACGCCGTGGCCAGCACTGCATACATGGCCAAGTCCTCATTTCTGATGCTTCCGTGGAAAACCGACCTCCGACAGACGCGCATACAGGTCCCTGTCCGGCTGAGAAGGACGGGGCTTCGGATATGCTACAAGATGCAGCGACCCACAATCGTGCACATGATACTGGGAGGCTACCCCCAAGGGAACAAGGGAGGCTCGTTTACGCTGGAGATTGACGGGAAGTCCCTCCAGATTAAGACTGCGGCATCCGACAACTCGCAGACAAGGATTGCCGAGATGATTGCCGCCGAAGCGGCATCGGAGAACTGGAACGTATCCGCATCTGGTTCAGTAGTGGTCTTTACATCGAAAGAGAACGGCAACAGGACTGACTACCCGTTTGCCTACAACAACTTCGACGGATGCTGGTTTGATTTCCGCACGGAAGTCAAGCAGGACGGAACAGACGCGCTGGTGTATGAGGAGTTTACGGGGGCTGCCTATGACGACAACACCTTCGGCAACATCAACGCCAACTGGGAAGACC